>SKED01002361.1_pt1 | contig 13674 bp, 15 predicted proteins | sample 4826651 | NCBI WGS metagenome assembly SKED01 (sample SAMN11008818, study PRJNA524170) | human gut metagenome | biome: Human fecal sample; material: Feces; isolation source: fecal sample from pouch patient p19 | host: Homo sapiens | place: Israel: Tel-Aviv | collected 2016-06-28
GTCCGGTTAAGAATTAACTTAACTCGTAACAATTATATTTTATTATTCTTGGTCAGGAGTGATTTAGCATGAGACAGCTTTCTCGTGCGGAAAGTTCAATACGTAATTAAATAAAAACAACTGCAAAGGAATTCCAAAATGCAAAGAAAAGTACTGGCCCTGATGATTCCAGCGCTGTTAATGGCTGGCGCTGCGCATGCTGCAGAAATTTATAATAAAGACGGCAACAAATTAGATCTGTACGGAAAAGTAGATGGTCTGCATTACTTCTCCGACGATGCCTCTAAAGATGGCGATCAAACTTACATGCGTCTGGGCTTCAAGGGTGAAACCCAGATCAACAACATGATGACCGGTTACGCCCAGTGGGAATACAACATCCAGGCCAATAACACTGAAGGGTCTGATAACCAGTCATGGACGCGTCTGGCCTTCGCCGGTGTTAAAGTCGGTGACTATGGCTCCTTCGATTACGGTCGTAACTACGGCGTTCTGTACGACGTGGAAGGCTGGACCGATATGTTGCCTGAATTCGGTGGTGACTCTTACACCAATGCAGACAACTTTATGACTGGCCGTGCCAACGGGGTCGCCACCTACCGTAACACTGACTTCTATGGTCTGGTACAGGGTCTGAACTTTGCCCTGCAGTATCAGGGTAAGAACGAAGATGCCAGCAACAACCAGGAAGGTACCAACAATGGTCGCGACACGCGCCATGAGAACGGTGACGGCTTCGGTATCTCCACCACCTATGACTTTGGCATGGGTATCAGCGCGGGTGCTGCCTATACCTCTTCTGACCGTACCAACGAACAGGTGATGAATACCACTGCCGGTGGCGATAAAGCGGATGCCTGGACTGCAGGCCTGAAATATGACGCCAACAATATTTATCTGGCGGCAATGTATTCTGAAACCCGCAATATGACCCCTTATGGCGATAATACGGATGCCGTGGCCAATAAAACGCAAAACGTGGAAGTGACCGCGCAATATCAGTTCGACTTCGGCCTGCGCCCGGCAATTTCTTATCTGCAGTCTAAAGGTAAAGACCTGGCCAACGGTCAGGGCGATCAGGATCTGGTTAAATATGCTGACGTAGGCGCAACCTACTACTTCAACAAAAACATGTCCACCTACGTTGATTATAAAATCAACCTGTTGGATGAGGATGACAGTTTCTACAAAAATAACGGCATTAGCACGGATGATGTCGTTGCATTAGGTCTGGTTTACCAGTTCTGATCCCAAGAGCCCGCATCGTGATGCGGGCTCGTTATTTTCGTTGCGACGCCTGAAGCCAGCCCTCCTCTTCTCTCCCATCATATTTCCCTCTCTTCGCGCCTCGCGGCTCAGTGAATGTGTGAATCATCTCAAAAGGAAAATTTATGACGGTGTCGTTAAGGGTAAGTTTAAAGAAACCCATGTAGACTAGCCTTATAGACTTTGCTTCATTAAGGATAACTGCATTGTTTGGTCGTGTATCAGTTGCCGTACTTACCCTTCTGGCGATTATATGGATGGCGTTAATTTTTGATTTTGGTGGTGTCGTTGGGCATCTCGGCGCGCTGTTGAACCATCTGGATGGCAGTTAAGGTTTCCCCCAAACAATACGCCACCAGCAGGGCCGGTGGCGGGAAACGTATCAACGGACTATTTTTTGACCGGCTGAGGCTTTTTATCACCTGACTCAGGCGCCTCACGCGGATCGTCTTTCTCAACATACAGCATATTTCTCCCCTGTTTCGGATACCCACTCCCCACTATAGGCCGCATTGTTAAAATCTGGCCAGGCGGCAGTTACGCTTCTTTTTGACGAAAAGAGAGGTAGCCGAAAACCCCGCTGTCGCCATCCGCGGGATGATTAACGCCGTCCATCACCGCCACTTCGGCAAAATCAAAGGGGGTCACATTTTCAAAACAGGCCACATTCACGCCGTATTCGTTGGGATTTGAACGCCGCTGATGGAAGGTATAAATCCCGCAGACCGAGCAGAAGAAATGGCGGGCTGTTCCTGTGTTAAAACGATATTCCGTGAGCTTATCCGCCCCTTTTGTTACGGTAATGCCTGACAGCGGTGCCGAGACCACCACGGCGCCCCGCATCCGGCAAAAAGAGCAGCTGCAGCGCCGGGCGGTATTTAATCCGTCTGAGAGTTCAACGGTAAACGCCACCGCGCCACAATGGCACTGTGCATGACGAATATCAGCCATCGGTTACACCCCCTTTCTCACGAGCTCGGCAGCCTTAACGAAAACCTCATCTTCAACGCCATCGCCTTTCTGTCTGCCGAGTCTGACCAGTTCACTCACAATACTGTCGCGATGGATGGGTTGCTGTGCTGAAACAAGACCGATAACGGCGGCACCAATTGCCAGTCCCACTAATCCCGTTTGTTCATCTTTGTTCTTCATGTTTGTGCTCCCTTGTACAACACAAAAAGCGTAGCAGGATTGTGGTAAAACGTGGCGTTGTCACGGATGCTATTTATGCTGTGATACAGGGCGTAACCCCTCCGCTAAAAGACGATGAGGTCGAGGTGTACGTGTCAGAATCGCGGCGCGAGGCCGTATTTGGGCGCATTAATGTTCGCGGCCCAGACCTTGATGTCGTTTTGAAGAAGTAAGGTAAAATCCGATTTCAGATGGTTAACCATGCCGTTAACGCTCTGTGCATCTTTCACTGAAAAATGCTCTATCCGGTTCTGCCCGACCTGAACACAATAATACGTGGCCGGAAGCACTTTGCCATTCACGTTAAGTTCTTGCCGGGTCCCGCCACAGCGCCCTTCGGTGATATAGGAGACCAGCAAATTTGCTGATTTCCGCTCAGGCTGAGAGATGCTCAACATGACCGGGAAACCGTCTGAGGTCTGGGTCATATCGTAAAGAACAGCATTTTTTATATACCAGGTATTATATTCCCGCTCCTGAAAAGCTGACCTCGAAGGTGCAGAAACGACCACCAGCATTGCCAGTGTAATAGTTTGAATTTTCATGAGATGTTGTCATCCGTGTCGTTGCACACATTATTCAGATCGTGCAAAAAACAGCAACACCTTAAGAATATTCCTACTACTATTGGCAGTCGTTTTGAGTTATCTACCGTGGTCAGCGCGTTATTGCATTCCGTTTGTACACGCTCAGTACGTTAAAACAGGAAAGAGTTGGTACACCGCCACCATCGCTGAAATACTGACGATGACACTGACAATGAAGTAGGTTTTGAAGGGCTGCTTTTGCGTTTTATGGCGAAACAGTTGCTGACCTATAATCGCCCCGGGCCATCCGCCGATAAGGCCAAATACCAGCAGTGTGGCTTCCGGCACTCTGCGCATGGCCCTTCGCGCCGCCATTTTGTCGGCGCCATACATCGCTAACGTCAGTACGTTGATAAGCAGGAGCCACAGGATAAACGGATGCGAGGTGAATAGACTTCCGATTGCGGCGATCAACAGAAGCAAATAACAAAAGCGATTGAGGGTCATAGCACAAGCCACTGGAATGTTCAGAGTATGTCGAAGCCGCATTATACGCGATACCACAAAGCAAGGTTGCTGCCGTCCACAATTCAAAATCCTGTAAAACGTGCTGGCATTCGGCGCAACAATCCGTACCATACACGGCACACTTTCGCATGCTGGTGGTTAACCGCAGGCGCTGACCCGTCTTTTATTGCCAGTCAGATGGGGCACTAAAATGCGCAGAGGGTGTTTGAAATCTAAGCTTCATAGAGTGAAGAGATGAACAGCAAAGAGAGGGCAATGCGGAAAGAAGCTGCCCCTCTAAACCGTTTGCCCCACTGGTGCCCCATTTGAAATTTGAGTACAGATTAAATGCAACAAAATCAAGATATTAATAAGAAAGAGCAATACAACCTGAACAAACTGCAAAAGCGTCTGCGCCGTAACGTTGGTGAAGCCATTGCAGACTTCAATATGATTGAAGAAGGCGACCGCATTATGGTCTGCCTGTCAGGGGGTAAAGACAGTTACACCATGCTCGAGATCCTGCGTAATCTTCAGCAAAGCGCGCCGGTGAAGTTTTCGCTGGTGGCGGTTAACCTCGATCAAAAGCAGCCTGGTTTCCCGGAACACATTCTGCCGGAATACCTGGAAAAACTGGGCGTTGAGTACAAAATCGTAGAAGAAAATACCTACGGGATTGTGAAAGAGAAGATCCCGGAAGGCAAAACCACCTGCTCTCTCTGCTCTCGTCTTCGCCGCGGCATCCTGTACCGTACCGCGACAGAACTGGGTGCAACCAAAATCGCACTCGGCCATCACCGCGACGATATCCTGCAGACGCTGTTCCTGAACATGTTCTACGGCGGCAAGATGAAAGGCATGCCGCCAAAACTGATGAGCGATGACGGCAAACACATTGTCATCCGCCCGCTTGCCTACTGCCGCGAGAAAGATATCGAACGGTTCTCTCAGGCCAAAGGGTTCCCGATCATTCCATGTAACCTGTGCGGCTCTCAGCCGAACCTGCAGCGTCAGGTGATTGGTGACATGCTGCGTGACTGGGACAAACGCTACCCGGGCCGTATCGAAACCATGTTCAGCGCGATGCAGAACGTAGTGCCTTCTCACCTCGCGGACGTTGAGCTTTTCGATTTCAAAGGTATCAACCATGAGTCGGAAGTGGTGAATGGCGGCGATCTGGCGTTTGACCGGGAAGAGATCCCCGTGAAACCTGCTGGCTGGCAGCCAGAAGAAGATGACAATCAGTTTGAAGAACTGCGCCTGAATGTCGTAGAAGTGAAATAGTGAAATAACGCAAACGCGTCTCAGACCACCGTCTGAGACGCGTTTAAACCTTATTTCAGCAGACGAACGCGACAGGTTTTACCCTTGATTTTCCCGTTCTGCAGCTGTTTCCAGGCCTTATGGGCAACCGATTGACGAACAGCAACATAAACATGTGCAGGATGTACCGCAATCTTGCCGATATCCGCCCCATCCAGCCCCACGTCTCCGGTCAGCGCACCGAGCACATCACCCGGACGCATCTTGGCTTTTTTACCGCCATCAATACACAGCGTTGCCATTTCTGCTTCCAGCGGAACGAGACCGACGTTGCCCGGTGCATTCACCCAGTTAAGCTTAATCTGCAGCATTTCAGACAGAATATTGGCGCGCTGCGCCTCTTCCGGTGCGCAGAAGCTGATGGCCAGACCGCTGTTTCCGGCACGCGCAGTACGGCCGATACGGTGAACGTGTACTTCAGGATCCCATGCCAGCTCGTAGTTCACTACCAGCTCAAGCGATTTAATATCCAGACCGCGCGCCGCCACGTCGGTGGCAACCAGCACGCGGGCGCTGCCGTTGGCGAAACGGACCAGCGTCTGATCGCGATCGCGCTGTTCCAGATCGCCATGCAACGATAACGCGCTCTGACCTGCGGCGTTCAGGGCGTCACAGACCGCCTGACAATCTTTTTTGGTGTTACAGAACACCACGCAGGAAGCGGGCTGATGCTGACTGAGCACCTTCTGCAGGAGCGCGATTTTTCCGTGCTGGGACGTTTCATAAAACTGCTGCTCGATAGCAGGCAGCGCATCAACACTGTCAATTTCGATGGTGAGCGGATTTTTCTGCACGCGGCCACTGATTGCGGCGATCGCTTCAGGCCAGGTCGCCGAAAATAACAGCGTCTGACGGTCTGCAGGCGCGAAACGGATCACTTCATCGATAGCATCGCTGAAGCCCATATCCAGCATCCGGTCTGCCTCATCCATGACCAGCGTGTGTAATGCATCCAGCGAGACCGTACCTTTTTGCAGGTGGTCGAGCAGTCGGCCAGGCGTCGCCACAATGATGTGAGGTGGATGCTGAAGCGAATCACGCTGTGCGCCAAACGGTTGTCCGCCACAGAGGGTTAAAATCTTGGTGTTAGGCAGGAATCGCGCCAGACGACGCAGCTCGCCCGCGACCTGGTCCGCCAGTTCGCGGGTTGGGCACAGCACCAGAGACTGCGTCTGAAACAGCGCAGCATCAATATGCTGTAGCAGACCCAGACCGAAAGCCGCCGTTTTTCCGCTCCCTGTTTTAGCCTGAACGCGTACATCACGCCCCTCAAGAATGGCGGGCAATGCGGCCGCCTGAACAGGCGTCATGGTGAGGTATCCCAACTCGTTGAGGTTATCGAGTTGGGCGGCGGGCAGTACATTCAGGGTTGAAAAAGCGGTCACAATAGTCTCTCGTGGTCATCTTTGCAGTCAGATGGCGCGTATCCTCGCAGATCTCGGGGTTCGATGCGACAATTTAATCGGTTCTTCATCGGGCGGCGGGTCAGGCATGGGTTGCGGACGCGGAACAGGATCGGGCATCGGTGTCGGATCGGTGGGGATCGGATCGGACTGACGTGAATACTGCAGTTGCAGAGCGAGTAAGGTGCTCATCATTCCCTCCAGGGTTTACTGACGTCCCTTTTAGGGTAGACGCTGGGGAACAGGAGGCAAAAAAAAGCCGACTAGTTAAGTCGGCGTCGTACGAATCAATTGTGCTATGCAGTAATTCAAAAAAGGAAGTAAGACAATATGGAGCGCAACGCCCATCGCTTGACGTTGCATTCACCTGCGGGAGTAATATTGCACCTTACGGGGCCATTGTTTATTGACTTCGCTCAATTAAAAGAGCGTTTTGATCTCCGTAAAAGCTGAAAAAAGCGTAAATTTACAGCCATTTACTACGATGCAACCACCATGCAACACCACCGATCAAAACAACTAACATGACGCAAAATGCGGTAAAGCCATAATGGGCCGCTCCGCCGGGAATTCCGCCCAGGTTCACGCCAAACAATCCCGTCAGGAATGTGCTCGGCAGAAAGACCATTGCCATCAGCGACATCGTATAGGTTCTTCTTGCCAGCGACTCCTGCATCACCTGCGCGATTTCATCCGCCATGACGCCCGTGCGGGCAATACAGGAATCGATTTCATCAAGTCCGCGGCCCAGCCTGTCGGCAATATCCTGCATTCGGCGTCGCTGATCGTCATTCATCCAGTTGAGCCTTTCGCTGGACAGACGGGCGTATACGTCCCGCTGTGGCGTCATATAGCGGCGCATAACAATTAACTGCTTACGCAGGAGCGCCAGAAAACCGCGCGGCGGGATCTGCTGATCGAGCAGGTTATCTTCGAGGTCGATGATTTTATCGTGCAGCTCTTCGATAAACTCACTCGCATGGTCAGTCAGCGCGTCGCAGACGTCCACCAGCCAGCTTCCGCAATCGGTCGGTCCGGTGCCCTCTTTCAGATCGTTCACAATATCATCCAGCGCCAGAACTTTACGCTGACGGGTGGAGACAATCAGACCATCGTCCATATAAACACGCATCGCGACCAGCTGGTCAGGACGTTCATCGGTGCTGCCATTAATGCAACGCAAAGTGATGAGCGTGCCGTCCCCCATTCTGCTCACGCGTGGCCGCAGGCTTTCACCCGCCAGCGCATCACGCACGTTGTTCGGCAGGAGCGGCGTCGAGGCCAGCCAGTCGGCACTGTCCGGATGGGTATAGTTAAGGTGTAGCCAGCAGGGATGCTCATTATCAATGACATCGTTGTCTTCCAGCGGTCGGGCACCGCCACGACCATCCAGCACCCAGGCAAAAACTGCATCAGGAACGTTTAGTTCTGATCCTTTTATACTCTCCACCGCGCCTCCCCCTTTTCAGCTCTTTCGTTGTCAGTCTAGCTTTCATCAGGGGTTAAGCAACAACTATGTTTCGCATCGCGCTGAATTCGCTCAGGAAATAACCGTATTCCGCCAGAAGCCTTTTCAGACCACACGGGAGGGTCATTCAGCGTCGAGAAGCCGGGATAAAAGAGCCCGGTTAACCGGGCTCTTTTCGTGCATCAGAGGGAGTGACCGGGACGCGAGTGGAATGACAGCGGGCCAGCATGAGAAGGCGTGGATTCAGCCTGATACCCCTTTTCGAGCCGGAAGTTACGCGTCCGCGCCTGCAGTTCACTCACCTGATTACGCAGTACATCAGAGGAACCGTTGAGTTCTTCTGCCATCGTAACGTTACTTTGCGTGACCCGTTCCAGCTCAGATAAGGCCAGCGTAATCTGGGAAATGCCTTTCTCCTGCTCTGACGTCGAGGTGAAAATGTCATCCATCAACTGGCTGACATTGCCGGAGCCGGTCACAATTTCTTGCATATTCTTTTCAGCTTCGGACACAACGGTCACGCCCTGAGTAACGTTATTGCTAGTTACTTCAATCAGCGTTTTGATGTTTTTGGCGGCATCCGCGCTGCGGTGGGCCAGGTTTCGCACCTCTTCTGCCACCACCGAAAACCCTTTTCCGTGGTCACCGGCTCTGGCCGCCTCAACGGCCGCGTTTAGCGCCAGGATATTCGTCTGGAAGGCAATGCCGTCGATCATCGAGATAATCTCCGTCATTTGCTGTGCACATTCGGTAATGGATTGCATATTGGTGGCCACCTGCCCCATCAACTCGCCACCTTTGCGCGCCTGCAGTGTCGCCCTGTTTGCCTGCTCGCTGGCCAGTCGGGTGTTATCGGCATTATTTCGGGTACTTGCTGCCATCTGCTCCATGCTGGCAGCCGTTTGCACCAGCGATGCAGACTGCTGCTCTGTTTTCACCGAAAGCTGCGCGCTACGCGCGGAGAGTTGATCGGACAAGGTCATGGCGGTTTGCGACGAGGCCCTGATCTCGCGTACCAGGGTCGCGATGTTGCTGGAGAGGCTGTTAATCCCGGGGATTAAACGCCCTGCACAGTTATTGCCAAATTCAGGGATAGTCACGCCAAGATTGCCTGCAGTCACTTCTTCAATACTTTTTTTCACCGTATTGATCGGCGTCACAAGATACTTTGTCATGTAGCCCCAGAGCAAAAATAGCGCAACGAAATTAATGATATTGAGTGAAATAAAGAGAGAGGATTTGCTGGAAAATAGAACAACGACACCTGCATCAACCAGGAAAAGACATAAAAGGAACCCGGCAATGAAGGTTCTGACACTAATATTTCTTAGCATGATTATATCCACGATTTTATATTTAGGTCGGCATTAAGATTTATAGCATTCGTGTTGTTGTTTGTCCTGATGAACAACGCTGGTTTCACCTTTCGCCGTTAGCCACCTGAGATTTAACTTAAGTCAGATAAAAACAGGGTATTAGTGAAAATGTTATATGCAGCATCCTGTGATACTGGTTTCCTGCCACTTTAAGCGATATCATCGCCTGCGATGAGACAATATGGCCGCGCTCATATTTAAGGGGCTTTGCTGCAATTATTCGCCTTTGTTTAGCAATGCTTAATAGGTGCCGGAAAGAATATATTTTATATTCACCGCCAGCCTTAACGTTTTAATATGACCGGTCGTTTTGCACGATACATAACTCATATTATTTGAATGCGCATGTACGTTGCCAGTTAAAGACGTGCCCGGCAGGCGAAATCGGTAACCCTCTTTGGCGTGGGATTGCATAATGCTCAATATATCGTGGGACCCTGTGTTAATAGCCCTCTCGTATCTGGTGGCCTTTATCGCCTCATTTGTGGCCCTGGACAGCGCCGGAAAAATCCCGCTTTCAAGCCGTAAAACGGCGATGTTCTGGCGTATCGCCGGAGGCGTCACGCTTGGGATCGGGATCTGGTCAATGCACTTCATCGGCATGCTGTCGATGCAAATGCCGATGATAATGAGCTATAACCTCTGGTTAACCCTCGCTTCACTGGGCGTGGCGGTGGTTACATCCACGGTCGCCATCAATATTGCCGTAACGGGTAAAACCCTTTCCCCTTTTCGATTGATCGTTGCCACGGTGCTCCTGAGCGCTGGCGTGGTCTGTATGCACTTTATCGGTATGGCCGCACTGATGCTGGACAGCCATATTCTCTGGGATCGACGTATTGTTGCCGTGTCCGTGTTGATTGCTGTTATGGCCTCCGGCGCGGCGCTGTGGCTGGCATTTCGCCTGCGGGATATGCGCAAAGGGGTGTTTATCAATCGTATTCTCGCGGCCTGCGTGCTCGGTGTCGCCATCTGCGCGATGCACTACACCGGCATGCGTGCCGCCCATTTTCAGGAAATGACGCATACCCTGCCCGGCGGTATCAGCGAGCTGGGGTTATCGGTCTGGGTTTCTGTCACCACACTGTGCCTGCTCGGCGGTATGTTAATGATTTCGCTCATCGACTCGCACCGGCGGACGAACCGACTGACCGACAACCTACGCCAGCTTAATCGTCAGCTTGAACTGCAGGCGCGGTTTGATGCGCTCACCGGTCTCGCTAATCGCCACCAGATGGACATTCGGATGCAGGATTGCCTGCGCAGCGCATTGCTCAGCAAGAAGCCATTCGCCGTGATTTTCCTCAACGTCGATCATTTCAAACGCATCAATGATACCTGGGGCCACAACACCGGGGATGAGTTGTTAATCTCTCTCGCGCAGCGCATTACCGCCCGCCTTACCCGCGAGATTACCCTCGCCAGGCTTGGCGGCGACGCCTTTATCCTGCTGGTTCCCGAGTGTGACGACGATAAACTCAACCCACTGCTCACGACATTGCTGGAGGATATGCGCCGCCCGTTTTCACTTTGTGGGCACACGCTGAGCACAACAATCAGCGCGGGGGTCAGCCTGTACCCGCAGGATGGCGAGACGCTGCATGAGCTGAAGCTTAAAGCCGATGCGGCCCTGAATCGCGTCAAAGAGGATGGCCGAAACGGCTGGGCCATCTACCGAAACGAGATGTCAACGGCCATTCCGGCCAACCCCGGCTTCCTGCAGGAGTTAACTCAGGCGCTGGAACGCGATCAGTTTGAACTGTGGTATCAGCCGACCTGGCATGCAAAAGACACCACTATTCACGGTTTTGAAGCCCTTCTGCGCTGGCGGCACCCTGAGCAAGGGGTGTTGCTGCCTAATCTGTTTTTACCGTCGCTGGAACAAACGGGGCTGATCATCCCGGTGGGGAACTGGGCGATTGAAGCGGCATGCCGTCAGCTTCATTTCTGGACAGAACAAGGTTTCAGCCAGTGGACATTGTCCTTTAACCTCTCCCCCGTCCAGTTCGAACAGCCGGATATCTTCCACATCATTTCGTCGATGTTGCATAAATATAATCTGTCGCCCTCCCGGCTTATCCTTGAGGTGACAGAAAGTACCGCACTGAAAAATCTCGACCGCAGTATTGAATTACTCAATGCGTTCAATCAAGCCGGGATTACCGTCTCGATTGATGATTTTGGCACCGGCTATTCCAACCTGTTGATGTTGAGCGTTCTGCCCGCTAAAGAGCTAAAAATCGACAAAAGCTTTGTGCACTCGATGCTGGTAAATGAAAAAAGCCGCAAGCTGGTGGAAACCATTATCAATATCGCCCGGACCATGGAAATGAATGTGGTTGCGGAAGGGATCGAGATGGAAGAACAACAGGTGGTGCTGACGGACCTCGGCTGTGATTACCTGCAGGGGTTCCTTTTCTCCCGTCCTTTACCTGCCGAACAGGTTCCCTGGCTGCTGCTGCAAAAAAACTCAGACAAACAAATTATACCCATTGGTAAAATTCACGCGGAACCCGCATATATTTCACAAAAAAATCATGCCTGACCGGGTTAAGTAGAGTATGTTTCAAAGGAGTCCACTCCCGTTAATTCTGTCATGATCCTCAGGCACATTGTGCCGATGTACAGGAATACGCTATGTCGCAAAATTGTTTTGATGCGCTGAATTTAATTAAAACCCCCGTGTGGCTCATTTCACCTGCTTCAGAACAGATCATTTTTGCAAATGTGGCCGCCGCTCAGATCATGGGCGATAAAACCCTGGATGACCTACGCAAAGGTACCTATTCCGCCAATGCGCATCACGTGCTGTCGATGTATGTGCCTGAACTGAAGAGTGAGCAGGAGATCGTCGAAATCTGGACCATCTCCCGCGATGGACATGAAACCGCGCTGAGCTGCCGTCTCTCACTTGCCCATTTCGTGCCCCAGGGGAATGTTATTGTTTTTGAAGGGCTGACGCAGCAGGTTCTCTCCGGGCTTAAGGCCAGCCGCTCCGCGACCTACCAGCGCAAAAAACAGGGATTTTACGCGCGCTTTTTCCTGACCAACAGCGCGCCAATGCTGCTTATCGATCCGTCCCGGGATGGCCAGATTGTGGATGCCAATCTGGCGGCGCTGACTTTTTACGGTTATGCGCATGATGAAATGTGCAGGAAACATACCTGGGAAATCAATACTCTGGGGCGGGATGTGATCCCTGTAATGACGGAAATTGCCGCGTTGCCGGGCGGCCATAAGCCCCTCACCTTTATCCACCGTCTGGCCGATGGCTCCACCCGCCATGTTCAGACCTATGCCGGGCCGATTGAAATTTACGGTGACAAATTGATGTTGTGCATTATCCACGATATCACCGAGCAAAAAAGGCTGGAGCAGGAGCTGGAACACGCGGCACTGCGTGATTCCATGACGGGCCTGCTCAACCGGCGTCAGTTCTATATCATCACCGACCAGGCCAACACCCATCATCTTCCCGCGCAGCAGCAATTTAGCCTGCTGCTGGTGGATACCGATCACTTCAAAAATATCAACGACCTCTTCGGCCACCTGAAAGGTGATGAGGTACTGATCTCGCTCTCGCGCACGCTGGAAGCCTGTAGCCGCAAAGAGGACCTGGTCTTCCGCTGGGGCGGTGAGGAGTTCGTCATCCTGCTGCCGCGCACCCCGCTCGACACCGCCCTGCAAATCGCCGAAACTGTGCGCGATGCGGTCGCCCGCATCACGATCCCGGGTTTACCTCGTTTCACCGTCAGCATTGGCGTGGCGCGACATAATCCGGGCGAGAGTATGGATGAGCTGTTTAAACGTGTGGACGATGCGCTTTATCGCGCCAAAAGTGATGGGCGCAATAAAGTCCTGGCGGCATGAAACTGGTGTATCTTCGTCAGCCCCGTTACAATGCCCCTCTCGAATAAATGGACTACAGGTGGGTAGATGTGCAATGGGAAAAACAGAAATAATACTCACCATAATTATTTTATTCGTTATTATATTTGGCTTCTGGTTTATTTTCAGCGGTGAGATCTGGTTTCTGGTGGAATACCTTGAGAACAGTATCTACCCCACCTTCGATGCGCTATGACGCATGTTTAATTCCTTGTTTCACCTACCGAATTTGTCAGGTATCAGCACCGGTAAGAGGTGCGTAAAATACGCAACGTTATCCTCCAACAAGTTGATAACGAATCATTAAATCATTTGCTTATTTCGCCCGTTCTCTGACGGGCTTTTTTTATTTCCGGCAATTCAGCTGTGCCAGGCTATATCTTAAACATCGTTAAACCTAAAGGTGAGAAATGATGAGCAAGAAAATCCTGATGTTGGTCGGCGATTACGCCGAAGATTATGAAACAATGGTGCCCTTTCAGGCTTTACAGATGATTGGCCATCAGGTGGACGCCGTCTGCCCGGACAAATCCCGTGGCGACTACATCATGACGGCGATCCATGATTTCGACGGCGCCCAGACCTACAGTGAAAAGCCGGGCCACCGTTTTATCCTCAATGCCGATTTTTCCGCCGTAAAAGAGCAGGATTATGACGCACTGCTAATCCCGGGCGGACGAGCCCCTGAATATCTCCGGCTAAATGATGACGTGCTGAAACTGGTG
>SKED01002372.1_pt1 | contig 13629 bp, 9 predicted proteins | sample 4826651 | NCBI WGS metagenome assembly SKED01 (sample SAMN11008818, study PRJNA524170) | human gut metagenome | biome: Human fecal sample; material: Feces; isolation source: fecal sample from pouch patient p19 | host: Homo sapiens | place: Israel: Tel-Aviv | collected 2016-06-28
TTGCGAAACAGCGTCAGCTTGCGCGTCTGTACATTGGCGAGCCGAGCGCCGAAGCGGTGGCCGCCCAGATGCCGGACCTGATTTTGATCAGTGCCACCGGCGGGGATTCGGCGCTGGCGTTGTATGACCAGCTTTCAGCTATCGCGCCGACGCTTGTTATTAACTACGACGACAAAAGCTGGCAGGCGCTGCTAAAACAGCTCGGCACAATCACGGGTCAGGAAAAACAGGCCGCCGAGCGCATCGCCGCGTTTGATAAGCAGCTTGCCCAGGTGAAACAGCAGATGACATTACCGCCGCAGCCGGTGAACGCCATCGTCTACACCGCCGCCGCACACTCGGCAAACCTGTGGACGGCGGAATCCGCTCAGGGCCAGTTATTGCAGCAGCTGGGCTTTACGCTGGCTGAACTGCCTGCCGGATTGCACACCTCAAAAAGCCAGGGTCAACGTCACGATATTATTCAGTTAGGCGGGGAAAATCTGGCGACCGGGCTGAACGGCGAAGGGCTGTTCCTGTTTGCCGGAGATCAGAAAGATGTGGATGCGATTTATGCCAATCCGCTGCTGGCGCACCTTCCAGCCGTGCAGAACAAGCGCGTCTGGGCACTGGGAACAGAGACGTTCCGCCTGGATTATTACAGTGCAATGCGGGTACTGCAGCGTTTAGACGCACAGTTCAGGTAAGAGGCTAACCCGGCCCTCTCTTCGGGAGAGGGCCGGTTTGAACGCATCAGGCCGCACTGTCGTTCAACACAACCTCCTGCCTGAACCGACGCAGCTCAACCAGGACCACCAGCAATATCACTCCCAGCATAGCCAGGACAAAGCCGCTGCTGCTCGCTGAAGCCACCGGGGTCATTATCGCCCCCAGCCCGCCGAGGATAGCCGCGCCAATGGCATCGCCCGTCACGTTCTGTGCGGTCCACAGACCGTTGATACGCCCCAGCATCCCTTCCGGCGTCTGGGTCTGAATCAGGGTGTACTGCAACAATGAACTGATGGCGCTTAGCCAGCCAAAAATCACCAGGCACATTACGCCCAGCGCCCATACCGGCATCAGGCTGAAGAAACCAATCGCAATAAACGACGCCAGGGTAGCCAACAGCATGATCAGCCCGGGACGCGCACTCTGCGCCAGGTTACCGCTGGTCAACGCGCCGCATGCCGCGCCGAGCGGAATAGCCGCGTACAGCACGCCGATTTCCGACGCGCTCATCTGCCACACGCCCGCCAGCGCCGGGTAAAGCACGCGTACGGCGCTGGCCATCGTCAGCAGACCGCCGAGCAGCGCAATGCCACCTATCAACGGATTGCTGAACAGAAAACGGATCGCGGCCATCAGTGATGTCAGCGGATGTTCGCGCGGCTGTGGCGGAGGCGGCAGGCGCGGCAAACGCAGGAGCGTGAGCGTAGTGATAAAGGTGCCCGCCGCCGCCAGCCCATAGTTCCACGCCACGTTGCCGGTCGCCAGCAGCAGGCCACCGACCATCGGTGAAATTACCGACCCGAGGCGCACGGTCAGCATGGTGATTGCCCCCGCCTGCATCAGGTTTTCGCGCCCGACCAGCGCGGGCGTGGCTGCCAGCAACGCCGTGACGCCGAGTGAAGCAAAAAAACCGTCCCACAGACCGAGGGCGTAAATGGCAATCAGTGACGGCTCCGGCAGCATGGCGTTCAGACACAGCCCGATAAAGCCTACGCCGCACGTGCCGCGTGCCAGCAGGATCAGTTTTTTACGCTCATACCGGTCCGCCAGCACGCCGCCCACCATCAGGCCGATAAACATCGCCCCACCGGTTAAGGTGACCGAAAGCCCCACCAGCCAGCTGGAGTGGGTCATGGACTGGATCTGCACCGGCACGGCAACGCCAAGCAGGCCGAGGGAGAGGATGGAGATAAAACGGGCGATAAAGACAGCGCGGTACGCGGGGTGCGTCTTCAGCAGGCTGAGGTTGAGCAGCCAGGATTTTTGATTCATGACAAGGCCTTGAGTGTATTTCTACCAATTCCATTGGCGCACATGCTAACATAGCCAAATAAGATAGATAACGATAATCACTATCATTATCAAATCATGGATGTTGCTATGTCGTTTTCCTCTTCCGCGGTGCGCGCCGTTGCCGTGCCCGTGTTATTGCTACTGTTAATCCTTGCGATTGCACTCAGTTTGCTGGTCGGCGCGAAGCCGCTGCCCGCGTCCGTTATTGTCGATGCGCTCACTGGCAGCTGTCAGAGCGCCGACTGCACCATCGTGCTCGATGCCCGCCTTCCCCGTACCCTTGCCGGACTGCTGGCCGGGGGTGCGCTGGGTCTTGCCGGTGCCTTAATGCAAACGCTCACCCGTAACCCGCTGGCCGACCCCGGTATTCTTGGGGTAAACAGCGGTGCCAGCTTTGCGATTGTGCTTGGCGCGGCGCTCTTCGGTTTTACCTCTCCGTCTGAACAACTGGTGATGGCCTTCTGCGGCGCGCTGGCGGCGTCGCTGGTAGTGGCGTTTACCGGTAGCCAGGGTGGCGGACAGCTGAGTCCGGTACGCCTGACGCTGGCGGGCGTGGCGCTCGCCGCCGTGCTGGAAGGGTTATCCAACGGCATCGCCCTGCTTAACCCGGATGTTTACGACCAGCTGCGCTTCTGGCAGGCCGGTTCGCTGGATATCCGCACCCTGGCAACCTTAAAAGTGGTGGTGATCCCGGTCGTCATCGCCGCCGCCGTCGCACTGTGTTTAAGCCGTGCGCTCAATAGCCTGAGCCTCGGGAGCGACACCGCAACCGCGCTCGGCAACCGCGTGGCGCGTACGCAGCTAACGGGTCTTATCGCGATCACCGTACTGTGCGGCAGTGCAACTGCAGTTGTCGGCCCCATTGCTTTTATCGGCCTGATGATGCCCCACATGGCGCGCTGGCTGGTGGGTGCCGATCACCGCTGGTCGCTGCCGGTCACGCTGCTGGCTACCCCTGCCCTGCTGCTGTTCGCGGATGTTGTGGGTCGCCTGCTGGTGCCTGGTGAACTGCGCGTCTCGGTGGTAAGCGCGTTTATCGGTGCACCGGTGCTGATCTTCCTCGTGCGACGTAAACGCGGAGGTGGCGCATGATGGCCCCGTCCCGACGTTTAGTCACCAGCGTGTCGTTGCTGGCCGTCGTCATTCTGATGCTGGCGGTCTGGAGCCTGCGCAGCGGCGCGGTCACGCTCGATTTCGCGCAGGTTTTTAACGCGCTGCTTGGCAGTGCGCCGCGCAATGTCACCCTGGTGGTCACCGAGTGGCGACTGCCGCGCGTGGCGATGGCGATTCTGGTGGGCGCGGCGCTCGGCGTCAGCGGTGCCATTTTTCAGTCGTTGATGCGCAACCCGCTTGGCAGCCCGGACGTGATGGGGCTGAACACCGGCGCCTGGAGCGGCGTGCTGGTGGCGATGGTACTGTTTGGTCAGCACCTGACGGCCATCACGTTCACCGCGATGACCGGCGGGATAGTCACCGCGCTCATTATCTGGGCGCTGGCCTGGCGCAACGGTATCGACACCTTCCGCCTGATCATTATCGGTATCGGCATTCGCGCCATGTTAATGGCTTTCAACACCTGGCTATTGCTGCAGGCTTCGCTCGACACCGCGCTCTCTGCCGGGCTGTGGTATGCCGGTTCGCTCAATGGCCTGACGTGGGGCAAAACCTGGCCCGCTGCCCCGCTGATCCTGGTGATGTTTATTGGCGCGGTGTTGCTGGTACGCCGGATGCGCCTGCTGGAGATGGGCGATGACAGCGCCTGCGCGCTGGGCGTGGGCGTTGAGCGCTCGCGCCTGATGCTGATGCTGGTGGCGGTGTTACTGACCGCTGCCGCCACCGCCATCGCCGGGCCGATCTCGTTTATCGCGCTGGTTGCACCGCACATTGCCCGGCGCATCAGCGGCACGGCGCGCTGGGGATTAACCCAGGCGGCGCTGTGTGGCGCAGCGTTACTGCTGGCCGCCGACCTCTGCGCCCAGCGGTTATTTATGCCTTATCAACTTCCGGTAGGCGTCGTGACCGTCAGTCTCGGCGGGATTTATCTCATCGTCTTGTTAGTTCAGGAGTCACGCAAGAAATGACAAACAGCACAACCCGCTTGCGCGGCGAACACTTAACCCTCGGCTATGGCAAAAAAATCATTGCCCGTGACCTGACGGTGGCTATCCCGGACGGCCATTTTACGGCGATTATCGGCCCGAACGGCTGCGGTAAATCGACCCTGCTGCGCACCCTCAGCCGCCTGATGACGCCGGTTGAGGGCTGCGTGTATCTCGACGGCGAGCAGATCCAGCGCTTTGCCAGCAAAGAGGTGGCGCGCCGTATCGGCCTGCTGGCGCAAAACGCCACCACGCCTGGGGATATCACGGTGCAAGAACTGGTCTCGCGCGGGCGCTATCCGCATCAGCCGCTGTTTACTCGCTGGCGTAAAGAGGATGATGAGGCGGTGAAGCGAGCAATGCAGGCGACGGGCATTACCGACCTGGCCCGGCAAAGCGTGGATACGCTCTCCGGCGGACAGCGCCAGCGGGCGTGGATTGCGATGGTGCTGGCGCAGGAAACCGCCATCATGCTACTGGACGAGCCAACCACGTGGCTGGATATCAGCCATCAGATCGATCTGCTGGAGTTGTTGAGCGAGCTGAACCGCACGCAGGGCTATACGCTGGCGGCCGTACTGCACGATTTAAATCAGGCATGCCGCTATGCCACGCATTTGATTGCGCTGCGCGACGGCGAAATTGTGGCGCAGGGTGCGCCAAAAGAGATTGTGACGCCGGATCTGATCGCGCAGATCTACGGCATGCGCTGCATGATTATCGACGATCCCGTGGCCGGTACACCGCTGGTGGTGCCGTTGGGCAAGCGTGCACTCTGATGCCCTCACCCTCTCCAGGAAAAGAGGGTGAGAGTGAGGGGAAACCGCTACCCCAATATCGCCTTCAGCACCGGTCCTATCGTCTCAAACGCCTGCGGTGAAATGATATCCACGTGGGCACAATCCTGGCTGTAAACCTCCAGTTCCCCCACCCACGGCGCCCAGGCCTGCTGCGGATCCAGCGTTTGCGTGCGCCCGGCAACAAACAACGTCGCTTTACCGTCGAACCGTGAACTGTGCGCCGTTGTCAGAAGGCGGACGGCATCGGCGTAATTCCCTTCGATGGCGTTAAAGAGCTCGCCAGAGCCTTGCCCCTGCTGCGCGGCGATAAACGCCTGACGCTCGCGTTCGATTTCTGCCAGTACGTCCGGATCGAGACCATGGGCCTCTTTCTCTGCCCAGTTCTGGGTTTCCGGCGGCCAGGTATCCAGCAAGCCGAGAAACGCCACCGCGTCACCCTGCTCGCGCAGACGGGCCGCAATGCCCTGCGCCAGCGTGCCGCCAAGCGAGTAGCCGAACAGATAATACGGCCCCTGCGGCTGTTGCGCGCGCAGCGTCTGCAGATGATGTTCGATCACCTCGTCCAGCGTAGCGCACTGCTGCATCGGCCCTTCCGGACGCGGCGACTGAATGCCGGTGATTGACCAGCGCGGTCTGAGATAGCGCGCCAGCACGCTAAACTGCCAGGCAAAGCCGGATGCCGGATGGAAACAGAACAGCGTCGGACCGTTGCTTTCACGCAGCGGCAGAAGGGTCTCGTAGCCCAGACGCTGCGCCTGTTCGTCATTCATCGATGAATCCAGCAGCGCGCTGAGCATGCTGACCGTCGAGGCCACCATAATCTGTCCCGGCGTGACCCTGCGGGCAAACGTACGGCTGAGCTGCGCGGCCAGGCGCATCGCCAGCAGGGAATGACCGCCGAGGGCGAAGAAATCGGCATCGATGTCGTTCACCTCACAACCGAGCAGGGCAGAAAATGCCTGCGCGACGGCCACTTCAGCGTCTGTTTCTGGCGCCCGCCCGGACGTCTTGCGGGTCAATTCCGGCAACGGAAGCGCCTTGCGGTCAAGCTTTCCGTTGGCAGAGAGCGGCAGCGCGCTGATTTGCAGCAGCACCACCGGCACCATATGGGGCGGCAATTGAGCTTTAAGCGAGTGCAGCAGCGCATCGCGGTCCAGCGGCAAGCCGGACCCGGAGACGACATACCCTACCAGCTGTCGGGCATCACCCCCGGTTGCCGCCGCCTGATTAAAGACGCACGCGTGCGCTACGGCCTGCGCCACGTCAGGCAGCGAAAGCATCGCACGATCGATTTCACCAAGTTCGATACGCTGACCACGAATTTTCAGCTGATCGTCACTGCGGCCCAGATATTCCACCGCGCCGTTATCCAGCCAGCGCGCCACGTCACCGGTGCGGTACATCCGCTCGCCAGGTGCAAAGGGATCGGCAATGAAGCGGCTGGCGGTCAGGTCCGGACGACCGAGATACCCCTGCGCAAGCTGGGTCCCGGTAAGATAGAGGTCACCGGCCACGCCGAACGGCACCGGACGCATCATCGCATCCAGGATGCGCAGCCCCGTATTCCACACCGGGAAGCCAATCGGCACGCTGTTGCCCGCCACCGCCGCCAGTTCCGGACCCGACGCCGGATACCAGCTCACGTCCACCGCCGCTTCTGTTGGACCATAAAGGTTATGCAACGGGACATGAGTAAGGTGCTCCCACTCCCGACACAGTTCTGTCGGCAGCGCTTCCCCGCTGCAGAACACCTGCTTCAGGGTCTGACAGCAGTCGGCATTTTCCGGCGTCAGCGAGGCAACGAATGCCGCCAGCATCGACGGCACAAAGTGTGTCGTGGTCACGCCATAATGCGCGAAGAAGTTCTGCATCGCCTGCGGATCGCGGTGCGCGTCCGGCTCGGCCATCACCAGCTTCGCGCCGGCGATAAAGGGCCACCAGAACTCCCAGACCGAGACGTCAAAACTGCACGGCGTCTTCTGCGCCACCACGTCATGCACGTCCAGCGGATAGTGATCCTGCATCCACATCAGGCGGTTAACGATGGCGGTATGCCCTACCATCACGCCTTTTGGCCGCCCCGTTGAGCCTGAGGTAAAGATGATGTACGCCGTGTGCGCCGGCTTTGCCAGCCGCAGCGGTTCACTGCCCACTGGGGGTAATAGTGTGTTGTAACTAAATACAGGGACCGGCAGATCGCTAAAGCGCGAAAGCTGATCGTCAGAGGCGATCAGCAGGGACGGTTTCGCATCCTCCAGCATCATGCGCAGACGATCGTCCGGGTAACCGGTATCCAGCGGCAACCACGCGGCGCCCGCCTCCACGATGCCGTGCAGCGCCAGGGTAAGAAACACCGAGCGCGGCAGGGCTACCGCCACGCTGTCGCCAGGCTTAACGCCGCGTTCCCGCAGTAATGTCGCAAGAGCCACCACCTGCTCGCGCATCTGGCGGTAATTCAGTTCGATGTGCGCATCAGCAAGCGCGGGGGCATCCGGCGTTTTATCCGCCTGGTCTGCCACCAGCTGAGCCAGCGTGGTTGACGGTAGCGCCAGCCCGGTATCATTGATACGCGCCAGCTGCTGGTATTCCTGCTCTGAAACGGTTTCTGCTTCGCCGCAGCGCAAATCCGGGTTGGCAGCAAACTGCATCAGCATGGCGTTCAGGCGTGCAACGTGGCGCGTTAGCGTCGCTTCATCGTAGCGCTGCTTATTGGCAAGGATTTCAATACTCAGTCCGCCCTGCTCGTCCGGGAACAGCGCCAGTTCAAGGTCATTGACCGGGCCAGTGGCCAGCGTATGGGTGATGGCGTCCACGCCATCCATATCCAGCTGATAATCAAACACCTTGACGTTCAGTACCGGGCCAAACAGCGCGTCATCGCCCCCGACACAGCCGCTGTCGCGCACGATCTGCTCGGCGTCATAACGCTGATGACGACGCATTTTTTTCAGCTGGTGTGCCAGACGATGCGCCAGCGCAGGCAGGCTTTCATGCGGGGCGATGTTCACCGCCAGCGGCAGCACGTTCAGCACCGGACCGGTTGCCGTTAAGGCCGCCGACCCCATTCGGCGCATAAAGATAAACCCGGCGGCGTAGTCCAGCCGTCCGGTCAGACGCCCGATCCACAGAGCCACCAGCGCAAGCGCCAGATCGGTACGCTGAACCGGCCCCGCCGCCTGAGCAAGCCGGGTAAAGGCGCGGCGGTCAGCCGTCACCTTCAGACGCAGAATATCGGTGGTCGCCGCACGGCCCGGCAGCGGTGCCGACGACAGCGAGACCGGGGAAGGAAGCTGCTTACGCTGCTCCGCCCAGAACGCCCCGTCGCGCTGATACGCTTCGCTGTCGCGATAGCGCTGGTACTCCTCCACCACCTCGGCGAAAGGAGTAAACGGCGACGCGGGCGTGGGCTCGCCGTTTTGCCATGCGCGATAAATGGCGACGATCTGGCGGGTAATCGCCGGAAAACTGAAGCCATCCACCACCAGATGATGATATCGCTGATACCAGTACCAGTGCCCTTCGCCTACCTGAATCAGCTGATGGAACGCCAGCGGCTGACCGCTGTCCACACGCAGGTTCTGGTTTAAATCCGCTGCCATCCAGGCCATCGCCGCGTCATTGGATTCGGCGCAAACCACGGACGGTTCAGGCAGTGACATAGCATCATCCACCCACTGCCACACCTCGCCATTCTCTTGCACAAAACGCATGCGCAGGGTGTCGGCCTGCCGCATCCCTTCAACAATGGCTTTTGCCAGCAGCGGTGCGTCAATATTGCCCTTCAGCTCGGTGTAGTGCGCCACGCTCCAGGCGTTTGGCAGGGAGGAAAGCTGCTCCGCCATCCAGATACCCGGCTGGGCGGCGACAAGGGGAAGACGGTTCATGCTTTCTCTCCCGCAAAATAAGACGGTTGCAGGGTTTGCCAGTGGTCGGCGAGCCACTGCTGACAGGCTTCCTGAGACTGCGCTTCACAGACCACGCGCCAGCCCGCCGGCAGCTGGCACTGCTGCGGCCACAGACTGTACTGTCCCTGGTCGTTACGCAAAATCGCAAACTGACCCTGCGGATTATCGAAAGGGTTGCTGAATTCCATACAGACTCCGTTAGTGAATAAGCGGCTGCCAGAGGGTCATCAGCCCCTGCGTCAGCCCACCGCGCCAGCAAAGCGCGTCATGTCCGCCGTCAACCTGACGCCAGATAACCGGTTGCTGCGGGTGCAGTTCGGCGTAGATCGCCTGATTCGCGCGGAAGATGAGCGGCTCATTGCGCCCGGCTTCAAGAACGATACGCAGCCCGCGCGCGGTGAGGTCGCCCGCTTTAAGTTGTTCGATGAGCAACCCGTCCTGCTGACCGCCACGGTGCGGCCACCAGTAGGAGCCGGACTGGCTTAATACGCAGCCAAAGCGCTCGGGCCAGTTAAGCCCGGCATAAAGTGAAGAGAGGCCGCCAAAGCTTTGACCCGCGACTACCGTTCGGTCGGCGCGGTCGCTGAACGGAGTGCGGCTGTTCACCCGCGGGAGAAGTTCCTCCTGCACCGCCTGCCAGAAATCCGGGTTGCAGGGCAACTCGTGATTGCGATGCGCCATGTCGATCACATCGATTAGGACATAGACGGCAGGCGGCAGTTTGCCCGCGTTTGTCAGCGCGGTTAGCGGAGACCACACGGGCATGCTTTCGGCCCAGAACTGGCCGTCGAGCAGTACGGCAAGCGGCCGCTCCGGGCTGTCTTCACCGGTGGTGAAAACCCACACCCGGCGGCGGTTATTCAGACGCACGCTTTCCCATTCAAAGCAGACGGGCGCGTTGCCGGGCGTTGCGGGCGTGTTCCAGCCGGGCTGAACCGGGGCCTCGGGCATTTCGAGCGCCGAGACGGGATGCCCGCGTCCGCCACGCCAGCTTTGCGGATTTAAAGGATCGGCCATCGCCGCGGGGAGCAACTTTCGCCAGCCTTCACGCAGCGCCAAACGTTCGGGTTGCTCGCCGTGGAAGACCGCGTCGGCAAAATCATCGTCGTTCACTGAGGGGATAAAACAGTAGCTGCCGCGCCATTGCGGGGTGAACGCGCCCTGCCACTGCCAGACGTCAGTATCAGGAATGCGCTCAAGGGATTGCGGACGGGCATTTTGATGGTGATCGGTCACGCCGGTGATGTAGAGCCAGACGCGTTTTAGCGGCGAGGTCTTTTGCGTTCCTGCCGGATCACGCCACCAGAAAGTGACGCGATAGTGCCCCTTCTCGCGGGTCCATTCGGGTCCGTTTTTCGACTGCCACCAGGCTTCACTTCCCGTTTTTAACCCCGTCACCCGTATAACCTCATGTTTATCAGTCTTTTTTGTTTCAGGACAAATTTTATTGATAATATTATTGATAACTATTTGCATTTGCAATAGCGTAGTGACCGCGCTGTGGGAAGCGCGCTCATAAAACAACCATGCCACGCGTTGTGTGCGCTCGAGGACGGGGCTGCTTACGCAAACTGCGGGTGACACCATGCCGCCTCCTCTCCCTTTCGGGAATGGAGCCCGGGGATGCGGCGCGAAAAGCAGGACGTACAATGAATAAGAAGATTCACTCCCTGGCCTTGCTGGTCAACTTAGGGATTTACGGCGTTGCGATGCCAGCGCTGGCAGACGACAACACCGCCAACGCGCAGCACGAAGACACCATGGTGATCACCGCCGCAGAGCAGAACCTGCAGGCACCAGGGGTATCGACCATCACCGCCGATGAAATCCGTAAAAACCCGCCCGCACGTGACGTGGCCGAAATCATCCGCACCATGCCTGGCGTTAACCTGACCGGGAACTCCACCAGCGGACAGCGCGGCAATAACCGTCAGATTGATATTCGTGGTATGGGTCCGGAAAACACCCTGATCCTGATTGACGGCAAGCCGGTCACCAGCCGCAACTCCATCCGTCTGGGCTGGCGCGGCGAGCGAGATACCCGCGGTGACACCGGCTGGGTACCGCCAGAGATGATTGAACGCATTGAAGTCATTCGTGGCCCGGCCGCAGCTCGCTACGGTAACGGTGCGGCAGGCGGCGTGGTGAACATCATCACCAAAAAATTCGACAACCAGTGGCATGGCTCCTGGAACACCTATCTGAATGCTCCAGAACATAAGGATGAGGGTTCCACTAAGCGCACCAACTTCAGCCTGAGCGGCCCGCTGGGCGGCGACTTCAGCTTCCGCATGTTTGGTAACCTGGACAAAACCCAGGCCGATGCGTGGGATATCAACCAGGGTCACCAGTCCGATCGTACCGGTACCTATGCCGACACCCTGCCTGCAGGCCGTGAAGGGGTCGAGAACAAAGACATTAACGGCGTGGTCCGCTGGGACTTCGCGCCCATGCAGTCCCTGGAGTTTGAAGCAGGCTACAGCCGCCAGAACAACCTCTACGCGGGTGATACCCAGAACACCAACAACGACAACAGCTCCAGCGGTCTGGTGAAGAAAAACTACGGTAAAGAGACTAACCGTATCTATCGCCAGAACTTTGCGGTGACCTGGAACGGCGGCTGGGATAATGGGATTACCACCAGCAACTGGGCGCAGTACGAGCACACCCGCAATTCGCGTCTCGGCGAAGGCCTGGCAGGCGGTACGGAAGGATTGTTCAACAGCAATAAATTCACCGACACCGACCTGGCTGATGTGATGCTGCACAGCGAAATCAACCTGCCGATTGATTTCCTCGTCAACCAGAACCTGACGCTGGGCACCGAGTGGAACCAGCAGCGCATGAAGGACTCGGCCTCCTTCTCGCAAACCCAGCAGGGCGGGACCATTCCGGGGCTCAGCAACGATCGTAGCCCGTATACCTCGGCGGAGATCTTCTCCCTGTTCGCTGAAAACAACATGGAGCTGACGGACAGCACCATGCTGACCCCGGCGCTGCGCTTCGATCACCATACGATCGTCGGTAACAACTGGAGCCCGTCCCTGAACCTGTCGCAAGGCCTGGGTGACGACTTTACGCTGAAGATGGGTATCGCCCGCGCCTATAAAGCGCCGAGCCTGTACCAGACCAACCCGAACTATCTGTTGTACAGCAAAGGCCAGGGCTGCTACGCCAGCTCCGACGGCGTGGGTTGTTACATGATGGGTAACGACGACCTGAAAGCCGAAACCAGCATCAACAAAGAGATTGGTCTGGAGTGGAAACACGACGGCTGGCTGGCGGGCGTGACCTGGTTCCGTAACGACTACCGCAACAAGATTGAAGCGGGGTATGCGCCAGTCGGCCAGACCTCCACCAGTAAAGTGACCACCGATATTTACCAGTGGGAAAACGTGCCTAAAGCGGTGGTTGAAGGTCTGGAAGGCTCCCTGAACGTGCCGGTCAGCGACACGATCAACTGGACCAACAACATCACCTATATGCTGCAAAGTAAGAACAAGGAGACCGGCGACCGTCTGTCGATCATCCCGGAGTACACGCTGAACTCAACCCTGAGCTGGCAGGTACATCAGGATGTGTCGCTGCAGTCGACCTTCACCTGGTACGGCAAGCAGCAGCCGAAGAAGTACAACTACAAAGGCCAGCCGGTGACCGGGTCTGAGAAAGACGAAGTCAGCCCGTACAGCATCGTTGGCCTGAGTGCGACCTGGGACGTGACCAAAAACGTCAGCCTGACCGGCGGCGTGGATAACGTCTTTGATAAACGCCAGTGGCGCGCGGGTAATGCCCAGACCACCGGCAACGCCACAACCGGTGCGTATATGTACGGCGCGGGTGCATACACCTATAATGAGCCGGGCCGAACCTGGTTTATGAGCGTGAACACGCACTTCTAAGACAGGCTGTGTCTCCCCTCTCCTGCCGGGAGAGGGGCTGAATGTCTCCCTCTTCCGGCAGGAGAGGATCGGGGTGAAGGCATCAGGCCGCACTATTCCTCAACGTCAGGACGAGAAAACATGCGCACCACCCACTCCACATTTCGTCTTGCCGGAACCACGGTCCACCAAATTACCTTCGATCCCACCACCTTTATCGACGCCGACCTCCTCTGGCTTCCTCACCAGGCCCAGCTAACCGACGCCGGGCGAAAACGAAAAACCGAACACCTTGCCGGTCGCATCGCCGCCGCCCACGCACTCAGAGCGATTAACGAACGCGCCGTTCCCGGCATCGGTCCCAGCGGGGAACCCCTCTGGCCGGAAGGCATCACTGGCAGCATTACCCACAGCGGTACACAGGCGATGGCGGTGGTTGCGCGCTATCCGCATACGCTAATCGGCATTGATCTGGAAGCCATTCTTTCCGAAAACGAAGCTCACGAAATAAAGGAAGGTGTCATCGACGCACAGGAAGAAACACGCCTTTTGCAGTCGGGCAAGCCTTTCGCGCTTACATTGACGCTCGCATTCAGCGCCAAAGAGAGCCTGTTTAAAGCGCTTTTCCCTGTAGTGAGGGAATATATGGGATTTGAATGCGCACGGGTCAGTGCATTGAATGAGAACACGCTGGTATTAAAACTTGCCCAACCCATAGGGTGTTATTACGAGGGATTGTGTTTTAACCTGGCATGGCAAATTATGGACGAAAGCGTATGCACGTTGCTCGTCGTTCAGGAATAGTTTTGACTTTTTATCCGAAAAATTCAACACCCTACTCTTTTGATAAAATATCATTACTGAAAATAATCCCGATATTATCTTCAATTATATGAGCAGTATCTATCCTGACAAAATTGTAAACCATTACATCAACCGAGATAAG
>SKED01002373.1_pt1 | contig 13625 bp, 10 predicted proteins | sample 4826651 | NCBI WGS metagenome assembly SKED01 (sample SAMN11008818, study PRJNA524170) | human gut metagenome | biome: Human fecal sample; material: Feces; isolation source: fecal sample from pouch patient p19 | host: Homo sapiens | place: Israel: Tel-Aviv | collected 2016-06-28
TCTTCCCATTCCGAACAGAGAAGTTAAGCCTTGTCACGCCGATGGTACTGCGTCACAGTGGGAGAGTAGGTAGCTGCCGTTTTTGATTGAAGCCTCCGGACTTGAAGAAGTTCCGGAGGCTTTTTTTGCATCCACGTGTGAAATATGACCTCTACTATTGCTCATCTCCCAATTATGGATTACTTTTGCCCATAACCTAAAAATAATACGTCAATGGATACATTATTACCATTTGCATTACTATGCTTTACCTCTTTTTTCACATTAACCAACCCGTTGGGAACCATGCCTGTATTTTTGACTATGACTAAAGGAATGGATGATGAAGAACGGCGTCATATTGTGAAACGCGCTACTATCATTTCCTTTATTACACTTCTGGCTTTTACTTTCTCCGGGCAATTTTTATTTAAATTTTTTGGAATATCGACCAATGGCTTTCGTATTGCTGCCGGTTTTATTATTTTGAAGATTGGATATGATATGTTACAGGCACGTTTTACTAATACTAAGTTGAAAGACGAAGAAATTAAAACGTATGCCAATGATATTTCAATTACCCCATTATCTATTCCTATGCTTTGCGGTCCCGGTGCTATAGCTAACGGAATAATGTTAATGGATGATGCCAATACTTGGACTATGAAGGGGGTATTGATTGGGATGATTGGTTTGATTTATTTTATCACTTATCTTATATTGCGGGCGTCTACTCGGTTGGTTTCTATTCTTGGCGAAACTGGAAATAATGTAATGATGCGTTTGATGGGACTTATTTTGATGGTAATAGCTGTGGAATGTTTCGTTAGCGGACTTCGTCCGATATTAATTGATATTATCCAATCAAGTAGGGTTTAACCAACGAAAGAATGTGCTGAAAGTAGAATATGATTATTTAATTCACTTTGAGCACATTCTTTGTATCTGGGTGCTGGTTATTAGTCAAATTCAACTAATATACGGAATACTTTTCCGGGGGCTTTCGCCCACTCTTCCATAGCTTGTAGTGCGGTTTCGGGTTTGGCTACTTTGCTGATTAATTCATCCTTTGGACAAGTACCTTGCTCCATATAGCGGATAACTGCCCTGAAATCTGCGGGTAGTGCATTACGAGAACCTCGGATATCAAGCTCTTTCTGTACAAAATATTTAGTCTGAAAAGACACCTCTGATTTTGCATAACCTATGCATACGACCCTTCCGGTAAATCCAACTTCATTGACTGCCATGACATAGGTTGCAGGGCTGCCGACAGCTTCGATGACCACATCAGGACCAAATCCTTCTGTAATCTTTGTCAAGCGTTCGTGTACATTCTCTGTCATGGAGTTGATGGTGTGGTGAGCGCCTACCCGTTTGGCTAGTTCCAATTTTTCATCGTCCAAATCTACGGCAATAACGGTAGCTCCACGAAGAGTTGAACGTACAATAGCACCCATACCGATCATTCCGCAGCCAATAATCATAACTGTATCGATGTCTGTAACTTGCGCTCGTGAAACTGCATGGAAACCTACACTCATTGGTTCGATTAGTGCACAATCACGAGGAGAAATATGGCTTGCCGGGATTATTTTGTTCCAAGGCAGTGCGATATATTCACACATGGCACCATTACGCTGTACTCCCAGGGTTTCGTTATGTTCGCAGGCATTTACTCTGCCGTTACGGCATGAAGCACATTTTCCGCAATTGGTATAAGGATTGACTGTGACGCTCATACCCGGTTTTAATGATTCTGGTACATCCTTGCCTATGGCTTCAATAATAGCTCCTACTTCGTGTCCCGGAATGACAGGTAGTTTTACCATTGGATTACGTCCTAAAAATGTATTCAGGTCCGAGCCGCAAAAGCCTACATATTTAATTTTTACAAGAACTTCTCCCGGTTTAAGAGCGGGTTTCTCAATGTCTACTACCTTCATCTCGGAAGGAGCAGTAATTTGAATTGCTTTCATCTTCTGTTTATTTTTATAAGTTTTTAATCAATTACTTTGTATCCTTTCCAACCATAGTAGGCACAAAACAGGAAACAAATCATAGGAATAGCATAAGCTATATAATAAATGTGTTCGTTCAGATGCATCACATAAGCAGTGAGTTGGGGCAAGCAAGCATTTCCAACGATGGCCATAACTAGAAATGCCGAGCCGCTTTTTGTGTTGCTGCCTAAATCAGTCAAAGCAAGCGAGAACTGAGTGGGATACATGATAGACATGAAAAAAGAAATGCCCAGCATGGCATAAAGACCTGTCCAACCACCAAAACAAACCACAACAATACATAGCAAGACATTAATCAGCGCATATACCAAGAGCATGTCTTGTGGACGGAATTTTACCATGAGTAGTGTGCCTGTCCATCTTCCTGCCAAAAAAGCCAGCATATAAAGACCGAAAAAGGTGGTGGCTGTATTTTCAGGTAGTTCTGCATAGGTACAACAGTAGACTAGAAATAAACTGTTAATGGCTGTCTGACCACCATTGTAGAAGAATTGTGCAATGACTCCCCAACGAAGGTGAGAACGTTTTAAGACTCCGAAATCAATTAATTTTTCTCCTTTATATTCTACTCCTTCCATCGTATTTCCTTCTTTGATTTTAGGTAATTTGGAGAAGATAAAGATGATGGCAATAACAATGAGTAACATAGCTAGCAGCAGATAAGGAAGTTTCATGGCGTCTGTTTCTGTTTGAATGTAACCTTCCCAGCCACCGGGAAAAGAAGCGGGCAGGGTGTTGCGGGTATAGTGGTTGCCACTCAGAATCAGTTTGCTGAGAAACATGGCGGCTATAAAAGCTCCCAGCCCATTGAATGATTGTGCTAGATTCAATCGACGGGGCGCACTTTCTGGATCTCCCAAAGCGGTTACATAAGGATTGGCTGCTGTTTCTAAAAAACACATTCCAGTGGCAATGATGAAGAATATACATAGATATGCCCAATATTCTTTCAGCATAGCAGCGGGGAAGAACAGTAACCCACCACATGCTGCCAGTAATAACCCGAAAATAATTCCCGATTTGTAGCTGTATTTTTTCATGAACATAGCGATGGGAATGGGACAGATGAAATAGGCAAGCCAGTAGGCTGTTTCTGTGAATGATGCTTCGAAAGCGTTTAACTCACAGGTTTTCATCAGCTGTCTTATCATAGTAGGTAGTAGATTGCTGCTGATAGCCCATAGGAAAAACAGGCAGAATATGAGCATCAATGGTACATAATAGGTCTTATTTTTCATGGTATGGATTAATAAGTGTCAGTTGATTATTCTGACATGTTTTTAATGTAAGGAAGAGATATGAGATTTTTGAAACCATAAAATCTTTCGGCGTTTTTACCTAAAAAAAGTGCTTTCTCTTCTTGTGTCATTTCAGTCGTTTTAAGGATGAAATCGTAAGACATCTTGTAAGTAATGACCGTAATGGTCCGCGGGTAATCCGATCCCCACATCAGTTTGTCCATACCGACCAAATCTGCTGCTTCTTTGATAGCCTTCACCGCTCCTGCAAACGGGTAGAATTCACTGTTGAACAACCAGGTAATGCCTCCTGACTCTATCATGACATGGGTATGCCGGGCCAGTTTTATTTGTTCCTGCCAATGAGGAGTTGTAACCATACCGAAATGTCCGATAGCGATTTTTAGTTGCGGACATTCCTGGATAATTTCTTTCATCTCCTGCACTTGCGTGTTTCCATCAGCCAGATCAATGGAAAGGATAATGTTTTTATCTTCCATGTAATGGAACATTTCCATCATTTCGTCACAGTTCAGCATGACTCTTCCTTCTTTTAGAAAAAGGCGGTGTGCTGGGATTTTTATTGCTTTGAAACCAGAACTTATTAATTCCTTGGCCTGTTGCAGATAACCGGGTTTACGAAATTCGCACATACCGCATACAAAGAAACGGTCCGGGTATTTATGGGCCACTTTTGCGAGGTATTCATTTTGGATGCCATCAATAAATTCCTGAGTGACTACGGCAGCCGATACTTGTGCATAGTCCATGTTCGAGAGAAAAACCTCGGCACTATTCCGCCCGTCAATCATAAAGGGCGGAACCATCTGACGTTCTTCTCCCATAAATAACGAACGTCCGTTGGTTAAAGTACGGATAGGCAATCCGTTGACTTCCGTATTTTGCCGTAACCAAAGATGGGAATGTGCATCTATTATGTTAAAATCCATCATTATTCTCCTTTGTATTATGAATTAGCCCAACTGACACGCATTTGTTTTCCGATAATTTCTTGTACTTCCTTTACAAGGTTCCAATCGATGGGTTCTTCAGCGTATGTTATATTTTTCAATACATTATCTGGATTGGCCGAACTGAACAAAGTGGTGGCGATACGTGGATTGCTGACAGAATATTGAATAGCCAGTTTCTCTATAGGATAATTTTTGGACAGGCAATGTTGAACAGCTTTCCGACAGGCTTCTACCAGTGATTGGGGGGCCGGATGCCATGCAGGAACCCCACGTTGGGAGAGCAAGCCCATTGAAAGGGGGGAGGCATTGATGATGCCGATATTCTTTGATTCAAAATAATCCAGATAATCAGTCAGTTTCTCGTCATTCAGACAATAATGGCAGAAGTTAAGTACGCTTTCTACTGTTCCTGGTTCCGAGTGATCAATGACCCATTTTAAGTTTTCTAATTGCAAATCTGTGATACCTACATGTCCCACAATACCTTTCTTTTTAAGTTCTACCAGTGCAGGTAATGTTTCGTTGACTACCTGATTCATGTCTGAAAACTCTACATCGTGTACATTAATCAGATCGATATATTCAATGTGGAGTCTTTCCAAGCTTTCATAAACGCTTTCCGTTGCACGTTTTCCGGAATAATCCCATGTGTTGATTCCATCTTTTCCATAGCGTCCCACTTTGGTAGAGAGATAATATTTGTCACGTGGGATTTCTTTCAATGCTTTGCCTAATACGGTTTCGGCCTTGTAGTGCCCGTAGTAGGGAGATACATCAATAAAATTCATTCCATTCTCTACTGCTGTGTAAACAGCTTTGATACCCTCTGCTTCGCGGATATCATGAAAAACTCCTCCTAATGAAGATGCGCCGAAACTAAGATTGGAAACCCGCATACCGGTTTTCCCGATTTCATTGTAATTCATAGTTCTATTTATTTTTAGATTTATTTCCGGAATCAAAAATAGAGGAATAACCTTTAGGTATGTGGTGGAAGAGGTTGAAAAAAGTACGTAAACCTTTGCGTAAAAATAATAAGACGGTTACTTTTTATATAGTTCTCTATATTGCTGAGGAGTAACGCCTGTGATTTTTTTGAATAAGCGGTTGAAATAAGAATGGTCTTCATAAGCAAGGAGATAAGCTATGTTTTTTACAGGAATATCCTCTGTAATCAGAATTAATTGGGCTTTCTCTATTTTTTTCTGATTAATATATTGCAGCGGTGTGTTACCGACTTCTTTTTTGAAAAGACGGATAAAATGATCTTTTGAGAGGCATGAGATTGCTGCCAATGAGTCTATATCTACTGTTTTATAGATATTTTTTCGGATGTGGGACAAGACTTTTTGGATACGGTTATCGTTGACTTCCACTTTAGGTTTGGCGTCTTTTAAAAAGCGGGCAATAAGTTGATATACTATACCTCTGGATTCGACTTTGTCACAGAAGGTACGCTGTTTATTTTTAATGATGTTTCTGATTAATGTGGGGTTGTTGTCATAGCTTGTCGGGTCGGATTGAGGAAGCTGCATGGTAGGATTTATTTCACATAACCTTTTAATAAGTGGTAATTCCAGGTTGTCCGCAGGTATTTCTATCGGGAAATTCCAATCTTCCAGAATGCCGGATTCTGATTGATGGTCTTCATATATATGGAGATAATAATGAGTGAAATGAGAATTGCACTGATAACTATGGGTAGTGAATGATGGCACCAGATATAGATGATGTGGTTTTAGTTCCTGTATTCCGTCGGGAAATATTATTTGGGCAGTTCCTTCCATTATATAATAGAGTCTGGTAAAAGGGCTGCTTACGTTTTTCCAGTTCCAGTCTGCATTGTGAATGGCTAGTCCTACATTTAATATAAGTAAATGTAATTGGTCGATTGATTGTGTCATATTCCTTAAGGTATTAGAATGAAAGATTCAGTTTCGTACAAAGTAAGCAAAAGTATATATATAATCCAATGGGAAATCGATATTTTCATATCAAATCACCTGTTTTGGTATTCGTTTTTGAATTATCTCAGGTAAAAGTCGATATTGTCCTACATAATGGCGCATTTGGATAATATAAATTGGTTTCAACTCTGTATATTTGCACTATTGATAATTGAAAAATATATAAAGCAATTATACTATGAAAGCAAAACATTTTCTTTTGGCTTCGGCTTTGTTGCTTTGGGCGGGAGTTTTGGAGGCTCAGACTTACCAGGTACCTGTTTCAGAGAAAAATGAAAAAATGCAGGAAGGAGAGTTCGAACCTACTTGGGAATCATTGCAGAACTATAAAGTTCCTGAATGGTTTAGAAATGCCAAATTTGGTATTTGGGCACATTGGGGACCGCAATGTGTGGAAGGGTCCGGCGACTGGATGGCGCGTTCTCTCTATTTGGAAGGTTCGCACGAGTATAAGCACCATGTGGAACATTATGGCCATCCCTCTGAAGTGGGCTTCAAGGATATATTGCCTTTGTTTAAAGCCGAGAAATGGGATCCGGACAAATTGGTTTCCTTTTATAAGAAGATTGGTGCCCAGTATTTCTTCGCTTTAGGTAATCACCATGATAATTATGATTTATGGGATAGCCAATATCAGGAATGGAATTCCGTGAATATAGGTCCTAAGAAGGATATATTGGCGGGCTGGGCTGAAGCTGCAAAGAAAAACGGTCTTCCATTTGGTATCAGTTTTCATGCGGATCATGCGTGGAGCTGGTATGAACCGGCTCAACGATACGACCGTCATGGCGAGAAGGCAGGTGTACCCTATGATGGATGTTTGACTAAAGAAGATGGTAAGGGTAAGTGGTGGGAAGGCTACGATCCTCAAAAACTTTATGCACAGAATCACCCGTTAAGCGCTGGAAGTTGGGCTGACGGTATGATTCACCGTCAATGGGTATGGGGAAATGGTGTTTGTATTCCTACTCAAGAATATGTGACAAACTTTTATGATCGTACAATTGATGCAATAAACCGTTATAATCCTGATTTGATTTATTTTGATGTGACTGGTGTACCGTTTTATCCTATCAGTGATGCGGGTTTGAAGATTGCCGCACATTTTTATAATCACAACATGGTTGCTCGTAAGGGGGATTTCAGTGCTGTTATGTTTGGTAAAATTCTTACCGATGAGCAACGTAAAGCTTTGGTATGGGATGTGGAAAGGGGATCTCCCAATAGTATTTATGAAGAGCCATGGCAGACTTGTTCTTGTTTAGGCGGTTGGCATTATGATACCAGATTGGCGGAGAACGGTTGGTATAAGAGTGCTTCCGATGTAGTGAAACTATTAGTGGATGTGATCAGTAAGAACGGGAATTTGTTGCTTAGTGTTCCTCTTCGGGCTGACGGAACTTTTGATGAAAAGGAAGAAGCCATTTTAAATGAATTTGGTGACTGGATGAGTATGAATAAAGAGGCTATTTATGATACACGTCCGTGGAAAGTCTTCGGAGAAGGTCCGATAGCCAATGCTGATATCAAGATTAATGCTCAAGGTTTCAATGAAGGTGCTTACACTAAAGCCACTGCATCTGAAATCCGTTTTACTCAAACCAAGAAATATCTCTATGCTACAGTTCTTGCATGGCCGGAAGAAAAGCAAGTTGTCATTCAATCGCTGGCAACGGGAAGTGAGTTGTACCCTGATAAAATTACTAAAATTGAGTTGTTAGGTTATGGAAAGGTATTTTTTACTCGTACAGCGCAAGGAGTTGTTATTGATATGCCTGATGTACAGTTGAATAAGATTGCTCCCGTATTTAAGATAAAGAAGTGAATATAGCATAAAGTAGGTTTATTTATCGGCTTTTTTAGGTCGGTAAGCCCTTGTTATGTCTTGAAAATTAACCCAATAATCAATAGAATAATGAAAAACAGATTAGAATGTATGCAGTCAATAAGATTCTTGGCGGTCTTGTTGATGTGTTGCCTGAGCTATACTACTTGGGCACAGACACAGAGTAATGTCAATGGTTTGGTTACTGATTTTTCCGGTGAGCCGTTAATTGGGGTCAGTATCTTGGTTAAAGGTACTTCCAATGGAACTGTTACTGATTTGGATGGCAAATTTTCTCTGTCTGCTGAAATGGGAAACATGCTCCAGATAAGTTATGTAGGTTATATTTCGCAAGAAGTAAAGGTGGAAAGTGACAAGTTACTTCGTATTATAATGGAAGAAGATACAAAAAAGTTGGAAGAAGTAGTTGTGATTGGATATGGAACACAGAAAAAGGTGAATTTAACGGGAGCCTTAGCTGCTGTTTCAGCTGAAGACTTGGCTAGTAAACCTGTTATGAGTACTGCTCAAGCACTGGCAGGTTTGGCTCCAGGTTTAAGTGTATTGCAAACTTCAGGTCGTCCCGGACAAGGAGCAACTGTTAAAATTCGTGGAACTGGTACATTTTCAAAAGCTGGAACAGATCCATTGGTCTTGATTGATGGTTTATCAGGTAACATTGATGATGTAGATCCTAATGATATTCAGAGCATTTCTTTTTTGAAAGATGCAGCTTCTGCTTCTATTTATGGTAATCGTGCTGCTAATGGGGTTATCTTGATTGAAACAAAGAAGGGTGCACAAGGTAAAACGACTATTACATATAGTAATTCTTTTGGTTGGCAACAGCCTACGGAATTGCCTGATTTTTTACCATCATGGGAATATGCGGAATATTATAATATGGCTATGCGGAATATGGGTAAGCAGGAAGCTTATTTACCTGAACAGATTCAAAAGTATAGAGATGGATCTGATTCGGATAATTATCCGAATGTAAATCACTTAAAATGGCTGTTGGAATCCGGTTCTGGTTTTCAACACCAACATAATCTTAGCATACAAGGAGGAAATGCTACGACGAGTTATAATTTATCAGTAGGTTATAGAAATCAGGAAGGAATGACGGCAAAAACGTCTAATGAAAGAATGACTGCACTGTTTACTATGAAAAGTGAAATCGCCAAAGGGCTGATGCTTAATTTGAATATTAATGCTTATAATAATAAATATAATGCTCCTAATGGCGAACCACAAAGTATTGATGGAATGATAGGATATGCTGTTCGTCAGGGACCTATTTATGCCGGGCAAAAGTCGGATGGAAGTTTTGGATATCAGGATAATTATAGTCCGGAAGCGTGGTTGGCGAGTGAATCTTTTGTGCAGAATGTGAGTAGAAATATAAGTGCTTCCGGACAATTGACATGGAATACTCCTGTAGACGGACTTTCTTTTATAGGCAAAGTAGGGATGAATTACTGGACTAAATATGATAAAGCCTACCGGGCTGATACTTATTTTGATGAGAGTAAGACAGTGGGACCCGCTACTTTAAATGTATGGACTGCAAATAATACGTATACTACTTTTGAAGCATTAGCTACTTATGAAAAACAAATTAAAAATCATACCTTTAAGTTATTGGCGGGTACTTCTGTGGAACAATCTAATAATAAAGGTTTGGAAGGTTATAGAAATACGTTTCCTAATAATTATTTGTATGAATTAGGTTCTGGAGATAAATCAACAGCTACTAATGATAGTTCATTGGAAGAATATGCGTTGCTTTCTTTTTTCGGGCGTATAAATTATGCATGGAAAGATCGTTATTTATTAGAGGTTAATTTGCGCTATGATGGATCGTCACGTTTTGCGGACGGTCATCGTTGGGGACTTTTCCCGTCAGTTTCTGCAGGGTGGAGAATCTCTGAGGAGGACTTTTGGAAGAATGCGGCAGTTTCAGCTGTAGTTGATAATTTGAAATTGCGTGCTTCCTATGGTGTACTTGGTAATCAAAATATAGGTGTTTATCCTTACCAACAGATTTATGAACTTGGACATGATTATCCTTTTGGAAATCCGGCAACTCTTCAGTCTGGGGCTTACATGAAAACCTATAATAATCCGGAAATTACTTGGGAAAAGACGGCTATAACGGATATTGGTTTAGATTTTAGTTTATTGAATGGACGTTTTAGTGGAACATTGGATTATTTTTATAAATATACTTCGGACATTTTAGCACCTGTTGAGGTGTCTAGTATTATGGGACGTGAAGTCGGACAATCTAATGTTGGAGCTGTTTCGAACGAAGGAATTGAAGTAAATCTGACTTATAACGGACAAATAGGACGTGATTTCCGGTTTAGTATTTCTCCTAATTTTACATGGGTAAGAAATGCAGTTGAGAAATTGGCGAACGGAGCTACCGAAGAAATTAATAATAACAGAATTGTAGGGCAACCGATAGGTATTATATATGGGTATGAAACTGATGGACTGTTTGTAGACCAGGCGGAAGTAGATGCGGCTACCGAACAATTGGTAAGTAAGTCAGGACTGAAACCTGGTTATGTGAAATACAAAGATATTAGTGGTCCCGACGGGGTTCCCGATGGTAAGGTAGATGCGCAATATGATCGTACCGTATTGGGAAGTACTACCCCGAAGTTTTATTATGGTTTGAATCTTTCCACTTCTTATAAAGGTTTTGATTTTTCAGCTTTGTTACAAGGGTTAGGAGGTCATAAGCGTTTGATAGGATCTTATATGGCTTATGCATTCTACAACGGTGGACAGATACAGAGATGGCAGGCTGAATCTTGTTGGAAGGAAGAAAATCCTGATAAATGGGCTGAATACCCTCGATTGGAAACTTTGAATATGAACGACACTAATCTTCAAACTTCTGATTATTGGGTCCGTAATGCTAGTTTCTTACGAGTAAAGAATATACAAATAGGATATACATTCCCCAAAGCATGGACTAAAAAAATAGGTTTGGAAAATGTGCGTGTTTATGTAAGCGGACAAAATCTGTTTTCTTTCAATAGTTTCTATAAAGGTTGGGATCCGGAAAATGAGATAGGAACAGGGGATTCTCCCTCTTATTATCCGGTCAATAGTATTTATTCATTCGGATTTAATTTCAAGTTCTAAGTAAATCATTCAATTAAGAATCATTATGAAAAATATATATAATACATTAGGAATGACAAAGGCTTGTTTATGTGCTTTGGCTATATCACTAGTAACAACTGGTTGCTCGGATTTATTAGATAAGGAGCCACCTTCAGCAATTTCTGATGGTAGTTTTTGGACTGGTGAAGGGGATGCCATGTTGGCATTGACAGGATGTTATCGTTTCCAGACTGGTTGGTCGCATGATGATTTTGCTACGCCACAAGGGTTGCTTTATTTGGATTTTGCAGGTGGAAATGGAACAGAAAAGGAAAATTTTTCAACTTTAATGGCTAGTTCCAATACGGTGGCTACTAATGGCAATTTACGTTGGTATTGGGGAAATGCATATACGCAAATAGCTAAGTACAACACTTTTCTAGAGAATATTACGGATTGTCCGATGGAAGAATCTAAAAAAGAACAGTGGTCTGCCGAAGTGAAGTGTTTACGAGCTTATTTCTTTTTAAATTTGGCATTTTATTATAAGGATGTTCCTATGCCTTTGAAAACTCTGTCGGTGGACGAAGCGAATTCTATTTCTCAAACACCTCAGGCTGAAGTCTATTCGCAAGTGGAGAAGGACTTGAAGACTGCTATAGACTTGTTGCCTGTCCAATATTCCTCAGAGGAATATGGCCGGTTTACTAGGGGGGCAGCTAAGGTACTTTTAAGTCGTCTTTACTTAGCGCAAGAGAGATGGGTAGATGCTGCTACTGTTTTACGTAGTGTGATTGATTCGGGAATATATGAATTGGATCGTCGTAATGGAGAGGACAGCTATGAGAAACTTTTTCAAATAGGAGGTGAATATAGCCCTGAGATAATATTTTGTATTATGGGGATAAAGGATCTATATACTAATTCACGTTATCAATATTTATATCCTGAAGCTGCTTATGGAGGGTGGCATCAGTTCTCACCATATAACGAATTAGTGAAAGAATATTTTTGTGCAGACGGCAAGGATATTAAGACTTCTGAGGTTTATGATGAGAATGATCCTTATGTTAATCGGGATTTGCGTTTGTATGCTTCTATTTTTTTACCTCCTTTGGGAAGTTATGAGGGAACTAAGTATAATGATATAATTTATGATTGCTTTAAGGGGGCTAATACTGCAGATAGCTATAATAAGTTTGCCTTATTTAATGGATATTGTCCGAAGAAAGGTTGTGATCCGTCTATAACTAATAATTTAGGTTCTACTCCCACTTATACTCCTATAATGCGTTATGCTGAGGTCTTATTAAGCTATTTGGAAGCGGTAAATGAATCGCAGCCGAATGCAGTAGACCAGAACTTATTAGATCTGACTATTAATGATATACGTGATCGTGTGAAATTGGTTGGAATAAAAAAGACAGACGTAGCAACACAGGAACTTGTTCGTGAAGCGGTTCGTAAAGAAAGACGTGTGGAACTGGCATTCGAGGGGCTTCGATATTATGACGTGTTACGTTGGGGCATTGCCGAGAAGGAACTTAATCATACTTTTACCGGAGTAAAATTGTCGGATGATCCGCAAGCTCGTAATTATAGAGGAAGTGGTGTTACGGCTTCTCCTGTAGATGAAGATATGTATTATCAGTTTGAAAAACGTACATGGTCTGCACATAACCGATATTTTCCTATTCCTCAAAATGATTTGAATGTGAATAAAAATCTGAAACAGAATGAAGGGTATAATTAAGCAGGCATAAGTTTAAGATAAGATGAAAGAAAATGGATATGAAATGAAAAGATATGACTACCCGGTAAAAAGATATTGCCAGACAATGGATTTGAAGGATGATCCGGAGATGATAGCGAAGTATCGGGAGTGTCATAGTAAGGCGAAGTCATGGCAGGAGATCAGAGAGGGGATCCGTTCAGTTGGTATTTTAGAAATGGAAATATATATATGCGGTAATCGATTGTTCATGATTGTCGAAACTCCTATTGATTTTGATTGGGAATCTGCTATGGCTAAACTCGCGACTTTACCTCGACAGCAAGAATGGGAAGACTTTGTATCGATATTCCAACAGTGTAGGAAAGGGGAACTTGCTAAAGAAAAATGGAGTATGATGGAGCGTATGTTCTATCTATATGAATAATTTGAAAAGAGAGGGAACTGATGAAGTATTCTCTTTTTCCTCAAAATATAATAGAAGGCATATTGAATAATTTAGTGATTAAAAGATTGTACAACGGCGTGGGATAGAAAAAGAAATGCTTGTTTTATCAATACCCATTGCTTATCATCGGAAAGCCAATAAGTTGATAAAAGTGGGTGATTGGTAGTGTTATCAATACTGAAATTTTTGGGTCAACGTAAAATCCTGAGGGGTATATCCGATAAAATCCTATCTTTGTGTGAAACAAACGAATCATCAGCGATTATGGAAACTAACGGTTACCGTCTCCTTCTTCCCGAAGGTACCTTGGATTAT
>SKED01002374.1_pt1 | contig 13613 bp, 9 predicted proteins | sample 4826651 | NCBI WGS metagenome assembly SKED01 (sample SAMN11008818, study PRJNA524170) | human gut metagenome | biome: Human fecal sample; material: Feces; isolation source: fecal sample from pouch patient p19 | host: Homo sapiens | place: Israel: Tel-Aviv | collected 2016-06-28
CATATTGCCTTCGGCACTTCCCCCGAAGGGGGGAAGCAAGACATTACGTAGCTAACGATTTCCTTAACTTAATAGCCTTCCCCTCTAGGGGAAGGTGCCCCGCAGGGGCGGATAGGGGGACTATGGCATGAAAGACAGCTGGGATAAGGTTTCCCGGTCACTCCTATGAGAGCTGCAAGTCCCCCGCGGCAGATTGAACGCGAAAATGAGATGATCGTTATTTCACAGCCCCTTTGTTCTTTAAGGAAACACTGATTAAATCGTTGTCAGATTTCATTCTTGGATTTTTATACAGGGCAAGGAATCATCTGACGCGTGGCTCTCGCCAAGAGAGGTGTCTTTTTATTGCCCGGATGTATTTTGCGTGATATCATGGAATCAGAATGACAAAAGTGGGGATGAGAGAAGTCTCCGTTAAGGGAACACTGATGAAATCTGATCCTGTGATTGAATCAGCGTTTTCTTACATTTCCGATACGATCCAGGAGGATGACATGGTAGATACGAAGAAGGAACAAGAACGCGACGAGCTGCACCGCGCCATATGGGCGATCGCGGATGAACTCCGCGGGGCGGTCGATGGTTGGGATTTTAAGAACTACGTACTTGGCATGATGTTTTATCGCTATATTTCGGAGAATCTCTCGGACTATATCACTTGCGGAGAAAGAGCGGCGGGAGATACCGGCTTTGACTATGTGACCATGCCCGATGAAGATGCAGAGGGCGCGAGGGAAGGTCTGGTGCAGGAGAAGGGATTCTTCATCCTGCCAAGCGAACTCTTCTGCAACGTCTGCGCACGCGCGAAAGATGACGAAAACCTCAATGAGACGCTGGAGACGGTTTTTCGCCATATCGAGGAATCGGCGAAGGGCAGCGAGTCAGAGAGTGATTTCGAAGGATTATTTGATGATTTCGATGTGAACAGCAACAAGCTCGGCGCGACTGTCGCGAAGCGGAATGAAAAACTCGTGAAGCTTCTCTCTGGTGTGGCGGAAATGAACTTGGGCGACGTCAAAGGCCATGATATCGATGCATTCGGTGACGCGTACGAGTACCTCATGACCATGTATGCGTCGAATGCAGGAAAATCCGGTGGCGAATTCTTCACACCCGCTGATGTGTCTGAGCTCCTGACCCGCCTGGGGACGGTCGGGAAGACAGAAATCAACAAGGTGTATGATCCTGCATGTGGGAGCGGATCGCTCCTTCTGAAAGCCGAAAAGGTGCTGGGGAAGGACGCCATTCGTAATGGCTTCTACGGGCAGGAAATCAATATCACGACGTACAACCTGTGCCGCATCAATATGTTCCTGCATGATGTCGGCTTCGATAAATTCAACATCGCCTGTGAAGATACGCTGATCAGTCCGCAGCATTGGGATGATGAACCCTTCGAACTCATCGTGTCGAATCCACCATACTCGATCAAGTGGGCAGGGGACAGCAATCCGCTCCTCATCAATGACCCGCGCTTTGCCCCGGCCGGAGTCCTTGCGCCAAAGAGCAAGGCGGATATGGCCTTCATCATGCACAGCCTTTCCTGGCTCGCTACGAATGGCACCGCGGCCATCGTCTGCTTCCCCGGCATCATGTACCGCGGCGGCGCGGAGAAGAAAATCCGCAAGTATCTTGTGGATAACAACTTCATCGACTGCATCATCCAGCTCCCGAGCAATCTGTTCTTCGGCACTCCGATCGCGACCTGCATCATGGTGATGAAGAAGAATAAAACAGATAACCGCACACTCTTCATCGATGCTTCGTCCGAGTGCGTGAAGGTGACGAATAACAACAAGCTCACCGCGGAGAATATCGCGCGTATCGTGGATGTCTTTGCAAAGCATGAAGAAATCCCGCATTTTTCGAAGCTCGCAGAGTATCAGGACATTGTGGATAATGAGTACAATCTCTCGGTCTCGACCTATGTAGAGGCAAAAGACACGAGGGAGAAGATCGATATCGTGAAGCTGAATGAGGAAATCCGGGAGATCGTAGCGAGGGAGGATCGTCTTCGCGCAGAAATCGATCGGATGATCGCGGAAATCGAGGTGGGGACGGATGAGTAGACTGGAGGAGTTGATCGCAGAGCTCTGCCCGGAGGGGGTAGAGTATAAGACGCTTGGTGAAATCGCTACCGATGTTTTTCGTGGTTCGGGAATCAAGAGAGAGCAGGTTACGGAAACTGGCATTCCTTGCGTCAGATATGGGGAGATTTATACTACATATGATATTTGGTTCGATCATTGCGTATCACATACGAATGAATCACTTATTACGAATCCGAAATATTTTGGATATGGGGATATTTTGTTTGCGATTACAGGCGAAAGCGTAGAGGATATTGCGAAATCTTGTGCCTATGTTGGTCATGAAAAATGCTTAGCGGGCGGAGATATTGTCGTATTGAAGCATCATGAAAATCCTAAATACTTGAGTTATGCTTTGGCAACAGAAGCGGCTAGAAAGCAGAAGAGTGCTGGTAAAGTAAAGAGCAAGGTCGTACATTCGAGTGTACCAGCAATCAAAGGGATAAGAATTCCTGTCCCCCCACTCCCCGTACAAGGTGAAATTGTCCGTATTCTGGACAATTTCACCGAGCTTACAGCCGAGCTTACAGCCGAGCTTACAGCCGAGCTTACAGCCGAGCTTACAGCGAGAAAGAAACAGTATGAGTTTTATCGGGATAAACTGCTGATCTGTGATGATAATATCGTTGTAAAGAGGATTGGCGATATAACACGAGTTTTTTCTGCTTCTCGTGTTCATAAAGATGAATGGACAACTGAAGGAGTACCTTTTTATCGTTCGAGTGATGTGATTTCTTATTTTAATGGGGTTGAGAATTCCAGAGGAAAGGCTTATATATCAAAAGAACTGTATGAAAAGCTATCTGCCAAGTCAGGGAAAATATGTAAAGATGACATTTTAATAACTGGTGGTGGGACAATCGGAGTACCATACATTGTTCCCAATGACGATCCCATCTATATGAAAGATGCAGACCTGCTTTGTATTCAACACTCTAAAGAGTTTGATAGCAGATATTTGTATCATTATTTTCTCTCAACTCCGTTTAGGGATTATCTTAAAGGGATTACACATGACGCTACTATCCCACATTACACTATTTCACAAATATGTGAAACGCCAGTGCCATTGCCGTCACTTGATGTTCAGAAACGCATCGTCAATGTTCTGGATAACTTCGATGCCATCTGTTCTGACCTGAAAATCGGTTTGCCTGCCGAGATCGAAGCAAGACAAAAACAGTACGAATTTTATCGTGATGCCCTCTTGACTTACGCCGCAACTGGCAAGACAATCTTGACAGACAGACAGACAGACAGACAGACAGACAGACAGACAGACAGACAGACAGACAGACAGACAAGCTTAATGGCTTAATTCTGCTTTGTCAATATGTTTTCGGTAGCATATCACTGTCTGTTGGCAATATCTGCAACATTTCGAGAGGTAAAGTAATCTCGAAATCCGATATAAAAGAACAGATGGGTGATTATCCGGTATATTCGTCACAGACTGAAAACAATGGTGAACTCGGTAAAATTAACTCCTATATGTTCGATGGGGAGTTTGTAACTTGGACAACAGACGGAGCCAATGCAGGAACAGTGTTCTACCGAAGTGGTAAATTCAACATCACCAATGTATGCGGCTTGCTCTCGATATCTGATAAAACGATTTTGATAAGCAAATACCTTTTCTACTTCCTACAAAAGAATGCAAAAGCGTATGTCAATTCAGGAATGGGAAATCCAAAACTGATGAGCAATATGATGGCATCAATTAAACTTAATATTCCTGCTTTGCAAGAACAGAAACGCATTGTTTCTATTCTCGACCGCTTTGACACTCTTTGCAACAACCTGACTTCCGGCTTGCCTGCCGAGATTGAAGCACGAACCAAGCAATACGAATATTACCGAGACAATCTGCTTACATTCAAGGAGCGAAAGGGATAGTCCAAAGTTTGCGCTCAAAGTAAGAAAGGAGAACCTCTATGTCACAATTCCAAGTCGTTGCGGAAACGTCTGAGAATACCGTCATCACGGAATATACGCCGGAGAAGCGGCGATCCACGAGCTACCAGAGTGAAGCGGAGCTGGAGAAGGAGTGCATCCGTATGCTCTGCGAAGAGGGCTATGAATATCTCTCTATCCATGAGGAAAAGGATCTTGTCGCAAATCTCCGCAAGCAGCTCGAGGCGCTGAATCAGTATCATTTCTCAGATCGGGAATGGAATGATTTCTTCCATCACGTCCTTGCGAACCCGAATGAGCATGCGAAGGAGAAGACGGAGAAGATCCAGGAGGACAATGTCCAGGTCTTGAAGCGGGATGACGGGTCGACGAAGAATATCACGCTCATTGATAAAAAGCAGATCCATAATAACCGCCTGCAGGTGATTCATCAGTATGAGAATGGGAAGGAGAATGGGGCTTCCTATGACAATCGCTATGATGTGACGATCCTGGTAAACGGGCTGCCTTTGGTGCATCTGGAGCTAAAGCGGCGCGGGGTGAAGATCCGCGAGGCGTTCAATCAGATCAATCGGTATCAGAGGGATTCGTTCTGGGCAGGGGCAGGGCTCTACGAGTATGTACAGATTTTCGTGATTTCCAATGGGACGAATACGAAGTACTATTCGAACAGTACGCGCTTCAATGCGGTGAAGGAGAATGAGAAGCGCGGGGCGAGCCGGACGAAGACGAGCAACAGCTTCGAATTCACCTGTTTCTGGGCGGATGCGAATAATACAGTGATTTCTGACCTCATCGATTTCACGAAGACTTTCCTTGCGCGGCATACGATTCTCTCTATTCTGACACGGTACTGTATCTTCACGTCAGAAAAGATGCTGATGGTGATGCGTCCGTATCAGATCACAGCGACGGAGCGGATTCTGAACCAGATCGAGATAGCGAACAATTATAAGAAGTATGGTACGGTCGATGGGGGAGGCTATATCTGGCATACGACGGGGTCAGGAAAGACGTTGACGTCTTTCAAGACAGCGCGCCTCGCCTCGCGTCTGCCGTATATCGACAAGGTGCTTTTTGTTGTGGACCGTAAGGATTTGGATTATCAGACGATGAAGGAGTATGACCGCTTCGAGAAGGGGGCGGCGAACAGCAATACGTCGACGGCGGTCTTAAAAAAGCAGCTGGAAGATCCGTCAGCGCGTATCATCATCACGACGATCCAGAAGCTTTCGACGTTCATCAAGAAGAATCCGGGGCATCCGGTCTATGCTGAGCATGTGGTCATCATTTTCGATGAGTGCCATCGAAGCCAGTTCGGCGATATGCATTCGGCGATTGTGAAAAATTTCAAGAAGTATCATCTCTTCGGCTTCACGGGGACACCGATTTTCTCTGTCAATGCGGGCCGTGGGAAGAATCCGGAATTCTTCACGACGGCGCAGACGTTTGGTGACCAGCTGCACTGCTATACCATCGTGGATGCCATCCGCGACAGAAATGTGCTTCCTTTCCGCGTGGACTACATCAAGACGATGGAGGCGGATGAGGATATCTCTGATGAGATGGTCTGGGATATCAATCGCGAAAAGGTGATGATGGCGCCGGAGCGAATTTCTGTGGTGGTGAAGTACATTCTCACGCATTTCGACCAGAAGACGTATCGCGGAGATAAGACGTATGTCTATCAGGCACTGACGAATATCAGCGAGGTGGCGTCCGGGAAGAACCAGGTCGAGGAAATCAAGCAGAAGCAGCGTCTGTCTGGTTTTAATTCCCTCTTTGCGGTGGCCAGTGTCCCGATGGCGAAGCTCTACTATGAAGAGTTCAAGAAGCAAATGCAGGCCGATCCGACAAAGAAGCTGAAGATCGCGACGATTTTCAGCTATGCGCCCAATGAAGAGGAAGCGGAGGGGCTTTTGGGGGAGGAAAATTCGGAGGATACATCAGCTCTCGACAGGAATTCACGGGATTTTCTGGAGCATGCGATCGAGGACTACAATGCGACGTTTCATACCAGCTACGATACGTCAGCCGATAAATTCCAGAATTATTACAAAGATGTCTCGCTCCGCATGAAGAATAAGGAGCTGGATCTGCTCATCGTGGTGAATATGTTCCTCACTGGCTTCGATGCGACGACGCTGAATACGCTCTGGGTGGATAAGAATCTCAAGATGCATGGGCTCATTCAGGCGTTTTCCCGGACGAACCGCATTCTGAATGCGGTGAAGACGTTTGGAAATATCGTCTGCTTTAGAAATCTTTCGAAACGGGTGGATAGTGCGATTTCTCTCTTCGGGGATAAAAATGCCGGAGGCATCGTGCTTATGCGCCGCTTCAAGGACTACTATGAAGGCTATACGGATACGGATGGCAAGCAGAGGGATGGATATGTGGATTTCGTGAAGAGGCTCAAGGATAAGTTCCCTCTGGGCGGCAATATCATCAGCGAAGAAAAGCAGAAGGAATTCATCTTGCTCTTCGGCGTCCTGCTTCGCATGAGAAATCTGCTTTCGTCTTTCGATGAATTCAAAGGGAAGGAAATCCTTTCCGCCCGTGACTGGCAGGATTACCAAGGGCGGTATCTCGATATCAAAGAAGAGTGGGACCGCAGGAAAAAGCATGATAAAAAAGATGTCACGGAGGATGTAGTCTTCGAGACGGAGCTCATCCGCCAGGTGGAGATCAATATCGACTATATCCTGATGCTGGTAAAAAAGTATCATGATACCCATTGTGAGGATAAAGAGGTGCTGATTTCCATTCGTAAGGCTATCGACGCGAGTCCTGAGCTTCGCAGCAAGAAGGATCTCATCGAGAATTTCATAGCCGGTGTCAATGAGTCGGGAGATATCCTGAATGAGTGGAATGGCTATGTCGCAGAAAAGAGAGAAGAGGATCTTTCAGCTATCATTCAGGGGGAACGGTTAAAGGAGGACGATACCCGCCGTTATATGGAAAATGCTTTCCGTGATGGGGAAATCAAGACCGCGGGAACTGATATCGATGCCCTTCTCCCACCGATTTCCCGCTTTGGGTCTGGGACACGTGCCAAAAAGAAACAGAGTGTAATCGACAAGTTCAAAGGTTTCTTTGAACGCTACTTTGGCATTGGCGCTGCTCCGTCTTTCGAGAAACCCAGAGCTGCTATGCTTTATGATGGGAAAGAGAAAATGTCCGTGGCAGCAGAACGTCCGATGACGTATGGCCGGTGAGAGAAAAACGGTTCATCTTTCTGTCTATTGATCCGATATCGCGGCATTAGGCCCCGTAGAACCTGTCAAACCTATCGAACCCGTTATATCATTACTCACACAATCGCATGGCGCACCATTGCCATTTCCTTCCAATCGCGGTATGATAGATGCATAAAAATAAAAGGAAGCACCGAGGCTTCAAAGTATCAGGCATCGCCCTGATGCTTTTGGCGCGGTGCTTTTCATTTCTGCCGACGGCAGAAAAGAATGGGAGGAATACAAATGCCGGTTTCTTACATGGAAATCAATCTGAATGCGCTTCGTCACAATCTCAAGGTCATTCGTGCGCATCTGCCGAAGGAAGTGAATGTGCTCGCTGTCGTGAAGGCGAATGCCTATGGACATGGTGCGAAGGAAACGCTGCGCATCGCCCTCGAGGAAGGCTACGTCGCTGCTGCTGTTGCCCGTGTGGAAGAAGGCGCGGAGCTGCGCGACGCCGGATTCACTTGCCCGATCTATGTACTGGGACTGCCGCTGCCGGAGGATATGCCTATCGGTGTGAATAAAGACCTCATCATGCCGATCGATGATACCGTCGATCTTGACGCCCTGGAAGCCATCGCTGCTGTTTCGAAGAAAACCATCGAAGTCATGCTGCCGATCGATACGGGCATGAACCGCATCGGAACTCATCCGGAGGACGTACCTGCGCTCCTCAAAAAGCTCGAAGCCTATCCGCACATCCATGCACATGGCACCTTCACCCATATGGCGACGGCGGACCACAAAGAAAAGGATGCCGCACTGAAACAGCTTGACCGTTTCGATGAAGCGATCTCCTACATGCCGGTCGATGAAAACTTCGTGATCTCCTCCGCTAACAGCGCCGGTGTCATTGATATCCCGAGAAGCTGGCATAACCTTGCCCGTCCGGGCATTATCATCTATGGGCCGCAGCCATCGGACGTCATGACGAACAAGCTCGACCTCAAGTATGCGATGAGCGTCGTGAGCCATGTCACCCATGTCCAGATCTTGCATAAGGGCGAAGCCATCGGCTACGGCGGTACCTATGTCGCCAAAGAGGATATGAAGACTGCGACTGTCCCGATCGGTTATGCGGACGGCTGGCACAGAAGCCTTTCCAATAAGGGCGTCGTCCTCATCAATGGCAAGCGTTGCCCGATTGTCGGCCGCATCTGCATGGATCAGTTCATGGTCGCTTGCGATGACGAAGTCCGTCCCGGCGATGAAGTCATCCTCATGGGCAAGCAGGGAGAGGAAGAAATCACTGTCGATGAAGTGTCTGCTACGGCTGAGACCATCCCGCATGAAATCATGTGCGACCTGAAGCGCATCCCGAGAGTATTTGTAGAAAAATAGTTTTGAAGGATCTGGCACTGGAGGAGAGCGGGATCCGCTTCGTATCCTCCTGTCGGGCAAAAGCGAGACATCTTTTCCCCTTTCTTATTTTCTTTCCATATGCTATAATAACGCTTGTTAAGCGTCTATAGCTCAGTGGATAGAGCACTGGTCTCCGGAACCAGGTGTCGAGAGTTCGAATCCCTCTAGACGCACCAGAATTTCTCCGATCATATCGGACAAAATATAATTCGTCCAGTTACACCCATGAAGGTGGGGTAATACATGGGGGAAATCGACCTTTGAGGAGGTCAGAAAGCCGAGGCGGTATGCCCCGGCTTTTTATCATGCCTTTTTCTTTGTCTTAGCAGTAAATCTCTGATCACAGTCCGATGGCTCGTCGTCGCATATTTCCTTGGCTATGGTGGTTCCAAACCGTCTCTTTCTACTGTATTCTCCATGGTAAACATGCTATAATAATAAGACGTTTCATTTGAATACATCGGACAGAGACAGGGGCTGCGCTTCAGGATGCGACGCGGATTTTCGCTGTATCTCACAGGTCTTTGACCGTGGGGAGCTCTGTACCGGCCTTTATATATCGTGAGGGTTTACCATGAAAATGTTTCGAGGACTATCGAACTGGATCGGTATGGACATGGGCTCGTCCCAAGTCCGTATCTACCGGGAAAATAAAGTGATCCTTGCTGAAGCGAGCACGGTCGCGGTGGATAACATCGATGGTCATGTACTGGGCTTTGGCACGGAGGCGCTCATTCATTACCACAAGGCGCCGGAGAATATTTCTCTGGAGTGGCCGGTACAGAATGGCGTCATCGCTGATTATGATATGACGAAGGCGATGCTTCGTTTTTTTATCCGCAAATCGCTTCATCATGCGGTGTCGCGTCCGACGGTGATGATCTCCATTCCGGGCGAGACGAGCTCGGTCACGCGGCATGCGCTGGTGGATGCTTTGATCCACGCCGGCGCGCAGCATGTGTACCTTCTTCCTTCGCCGGCGGCTGCGGCTATCGGGGCGGGGAAGGATATGCTGGCACCGTCTGTGATCTTTTCTCTTGTCATCGGGCGTGATGTTGCTGATGCGGGGCTTTACAGCTGCGGAGGGATCGTCACGCAGGAGGGGATCCCTTTCGGCGGGCATCATATCGATAAGGGGATCTGCCAGTATCTGCAGGAAAAGTATCAGATCATGATCGGGCTGGATCAGGCGGAGAAGCTGAAGAGTGAAGTGATCTCTCTCAAAGCGGCGGATGGGCAGGCGACATTCACTATCCGCGGGCGCAGGATCCGTGATGGCGTGGAAGTGGTGGTGGAGCTTTCCACGGAGGAATTAAGACCGGTGATGCAGCGTATCCTGCAGCCTGTTCTGAAGCTCATCCGCCGTGTCCTTCGCGAGGCGAAACCGGAGATGGCGGGCGATCTTTTGAAGAATGGTCTGCTTCTTTCCGGCGGCAGTGCGCTTTTAGACGGGCTGAAGGACTGGCTCGCCGGAGAGCTTCATATGCCGGTCTTCGTACCGGCTCTGCCGGGGGAGGTATTGGCTATGGGCTGCTATCAGGCTCTTGGCATGTATAAGGATCTGCCGTTTCTCATCGAGAACGGTGAAAAATATTACGGAGGCGCTTGATCGTGATTTTCTTTGGCAGAAAAAAGATGGCCGCCGCGGTCGCCCTCTTTGTTTTCATGGGCGCATGCGGCTGGTTCTGGCGGCATAGGGAGTACATCCCTTTCATTTCGCAGCCGCTCTCTATCGGTGCAGCTCCTTTCAACTATACCGCGAGCAGGACGGCGCTTTCTTTCACACAGGGGCTTGACTTACTTTCGGGCGCGTGGGGGAACTGGAACGAGCTGGATGCGCTCCGGAAGGAAAATGAAAGTCTTCGCGCGGAGCAGGCTCAGTACAGCGAGATCCTTGCAGAAAATATCCGACTGAAGAGTCTCCTTTCGTTCAAGCAGGGCTATAAACAGTACCACCTGACAGGGGCTTCTGTCATCACCCGCGACTATGGGGGATGGACACAGACGCTGGTCGTGGACCGCGGCAGTGACAGCGGTATCCAGAAGTATATGCCTGTCATCGTCCCGACGGGTCTTGTGGGCTTTGTGAGTGAAGTGTATGAGAATTCCGCACGTGTGCAGCTCCTCCTGGATCCGCGTACATCGGTGGGCGGTATCGTTGCGCGTCCGGCCTCGCGCGTGGTGGCGATGGTTTCCGGAAACAGCAGTGAGCCGGGCAAGCTCTCTTTCGTGAATCTGCCGCGTGAGGCTGATGTCATCAAGGGGGATACCATCGTGGCATCCGGCTATGGCGGGGTGTATCCGAAGGGGATGGTCATCGGTACTGTCGAGCAGGTGGATGTCGACTCCATCGGCGGCACGCAGGTGGCACGCATTGTTCCGGCGGCTGATTTCTCTCATCTGGAAGAGGTCTTCATCATCACGGACCATATCCAGAGGGCGACGCCAGAGAGTATCCTGGTGAAGCCGCCGAAGAAGGAACCGCCGATGAATCCCAATAAACATCAGGCAGGTGAGAAGGAATGAGTGGCTATGCACTGGCTTTTTTGAGCTTTCTCGTTTTTCTTGTGCAGTCCTCGGTGATGCCATTCTTTTTCTCGGGGCTGCATCAGCCGGATCTGTGGCTGGTCGTCATCGTCCTTGCGACATTGATCTTTGACAACAAGACGGCGATGACGCTTGCGCTCGTGGGCGGGCTCCTTACGGATCTTGTGACGGGAAATCTTTTCGGACTGCACCTCCTGCCATACCTGGCGATCGCAGCGCTGTATCTCGCTTTGGGCAGGAAGCGCTACAACCGTCACTGGTATATTTCGCTTTTTGCGATGACGCTGGCCTCGCTCCTTTATGCACTGCTGTCATGGCTGGTACTTTTGGCAGCCGGCAGCCATGTCTTCTCGATTTCTTATATCCTGTACTTTGTGATGAGCACCACCTTCATGAATGGAGCAGCCGTGCTCTTTCTTCACAGGCCGCTATGGGCCATGAAACGGGAGGGAGAACCGAAGTGGTGAATAAGCATGTGCCCTCGATTCTCAGTGGGCTTTTGAAAAATACCGAGGAGTCCCGCTATGCGCGTATGATCTATGCGGCGATCTTCCTCCTGCTCGTCCTGGGACTGCGTCTTTTCTATATGCAGGTCATTCAGGGCGGGTATTATAAAGAAGAAGCGGATGGGAACCGCATTCGTTACCTTCCCATGCAGGCGATGCGTGGTGTTATGTATGACAGAAATGGCTTGATCCTTGCGGGCTCGCGCTCGGCATACAGCGTCGTCATGCCGGTCGATCGCAAGGGGAATACGCTGTCGGATGAGGCGCTCAGCCGCCTGTCGCAGCTTCTTCATGTGCCGACTGCCGATATCAAGAAAAAGATCGAAGACAATAAGCTGGCCTTCGGAGCGATCTATCTGGCAAATGATGTCGGCATTGATGTCGCGACGCAGATCGAAGAGAAGAAGGATGAATTCCCCGGCATCGAAATAGAAGTGAATCCGCTGCGCGTGTATCCGCTGGGGAATGCGGGGGCGCAGGTCCTTGGCTATGTCGGCGAAGCGGGGCCGGATGACAGGGACGCGGAAGGAAATCCGTACAAGACCACGACACTGATCGGTCGTGCGGGCCTTGAGCGCCGCTATAACAATTATCTCGAAGGCAAGAATGGCTCGAAGACGGTCGAAGTCAATGCATCGGGTCAGCCTGTCCGCTATGTGGGTGGTACGCCGTCTGTCACGGGGAACAGTGTGCGCCTGACGCTGGATGCGAATCTGCAGAAAGCGGCAGAGGACGCGATGGAAGCACAGGTGAAGACGCTCGTCCATGGCGGGGTCATGCCGACGGGGGCTTCCGCGGTGGCTGTCGATCCGAATAGCGGAGCGATCCTCGCAATGGCTAGCTGGCCGAGCTATGATCCGAACCGCTTCAGCAAGGGGATCTCTTCGAAAGACTGGAATGAGATCGTCAATAATAAGAATCATCCGATGCAGAACCGCACGATCCAGTCGATGTATCCGCCCGGATCGCTCTTCAAAGTCATCACGGGTGCGGCAGCACTCGAAGCGAAGGTGACGACACCGGAGGAACGCATTTTTGATAACGGTAAGCACTGGCTCGTCGATAAGAGAAACTCTGGGGGCGAAGCTTTCGGATGGATCAATTTCTATGAAGCGATCGAAAAGTCGGACAATGTCTATTTCTATGAAATGGGACGCCGTGCAGGCATCGACCGCATCTCCCGTATGGCGGAGGAATTCGGCCTTGGGAAAACGACAGGCATCGACCTTGCCGGTGAATCGGACGGCAATGTCGCAAGCGAAGCCTACAAGATGAAGGTTTTCAAGCAGGACTGGTACCTCGGGGAGACGATGGATGCCGCGATCGGACAGAGCTTCACACTGACGACGCCGCTGCAGATGGCGATGGTATACTCGGCGATCGCCAATGGCGGCTTCCGCTACCAGCCATACCTTGTGAACCGCATCGATCAGCTGGATGGGACACCGCTCAAGATCTTCTCACCGGAGAAGGTGGGGACGCTTCCGGTATCTAAGGATACGCTTGATGCGATCCATAAAGGACTTCGGATGGTCATGAGCAAGGATGGGACAGGCGGACAGATCTTCGAACATTATCCGATCTCGATCGCCGGTAAGTCTGGTACGGCGGAAACGAATGGTCTCGATAACGGCTGGTTCGTGGCATATGCGCCTTTCGACAAGCCGGAGGTCGTGATCCTGTGCATGTTCGAGCACAGTGGCTTCGGCGCGGAGTCCGCGGCACCGGTCGTCAAGAAGATGATGGATGCCTATTTCCATATCGGAGATTATTCGCCGGCAAAGCTGAAGGCAGCGGATGAGGCAAAGGCAGGAGGCAAAAAGAATGGCTAAAATTGCGCCGGCAGTGATTTTAACTGATTTTAAAATGAGTGCATTATAATTTTGCTTCATAATTGCCTCCCTAAAATTTTAATTTTTTTCTTTTACTATTTTTGCAGCAATCAGGCAAAG
>SKED01002378.1_pt1 | contig 13602 bp, 9 predicted proteins | sample 4826651 | NCBI WGS metagenome assembly SKED01 (sample SAMN11008818, study PRJNA524170) | human gut metagenome | biome: Human fecal sample; material: Feces; isolation source: fecal sample from pouch patient p19 | host: Homo sapiens | place: Israel: Tel-Aviv | collected 2016-06-28
GTGTACGACAACACCGAGGTCTTCCACAAACTGGCTGAGCTGACCAGCGTGCAGTGATCACTTCATCCAAAAAGCCCCGCTCTGTGCGATACAGAGCGGGGCTTTGCTGCGTATTGGGAAACGGGATCAGGAGACCACGGCGTTGGTTTTCAGCCACTCCATCACAGCCGTCTGCAGGGCGGTTTGATGGATGAAGTTGTCGCCGTAGGAGCTGCCGGAGTAAGAAGCGGCAGCGGCATCCAGCTGCTCCTGGGTGGGCTCGATGCCCTGGCTCTCGGCAATGGCCTGATACAGCAGGTCCTGTTTGGCCAGGTGAGTGATCACGGTGTCCGAAGCGCCCAGCATGGCGTTGGCGTCGGTGTAGCCCTGTGCCTGGGCGATGGTGTCCAGATCGCTGCTGTAGTAGCTGGACAGCTGGTAGTAGTAATTCAGGAACATGCAGGCGTAGTAGCCGGGCACCTCGCTGGGCAGGTCCTTAAAGGCGGCGTTGTCCAGCAGGCTGTCCATGATGGCATCCTCCAGATTCTGGTCATACAGCGCATCGGAGAAGTAGGTGCGCAGCGCCTCCACGGTGTGCACGTCGTCGCTGGTGCCGAAGGTGCTGTCCACCCACTCGTCGGTCAGCTCCGGCGTCACCGGCTCGGAGATGGAGTTCACGGTCACGCGGAACACGGCCTCCTTGCCGCTGAGCTCAACGGTGTTGCCGTCAGAATCGGTGGAGGCGTCGTAGCCGTCAGGGAAGGTGACGGTCACATCAAAGGTGTCGCCGGTGTTGTGACCGACGATCTGGTCCTCAAAGCCGGTGATGAAGCTGCCGCTGCCCAGCGTGAGGTCGTAGCCCTGGTAGGTGCCGCCGTTGAACGCCACACCGTCCACGGTGCCGGAATAATCAATGTTCACGACGTCGCCGTTCTGCGCGGCGCGGTCGGTCACGGCCTGAGTGGTGCTGTACTGGCTCAGCAGGCTGTCGATGCGGGCCTGGACGTCCGAGTCGCTGGGGGTGACGTCTGCCTTCTTGATGGGCAGAGCGGCCACATTGTCCGGCAGGGTGACATAGTCCTGTGCAGTGATGCCGGTGCGGTAACCGTTTGCATCCAGACCGTCGCTGTAGGTGAAATTCTGGTAGTCAAAGCTGTCCACCGTGCCGTACTCCGAGACGGCAGGAGCGGAAGAAGCGACCGCAGAAGATGCGGACGAAGCACTCTGCTTTTTGGCCAGCGTGAAGATGGCAAAGATCACGCACAAGGCGGCTGCTGCCGCACACAGTACGCAGAGCAGGGTTTTGGTAGAATGTTTCAAGAATAGACCTCCTAAATAAAAAGACCGTTTGCACGGCCGGATCGGATCGTGTGCTTTCCTATTATATCGGATAAAACGCCAAAAGGAAAGTTTTTTGCCAAATTTCCACAAATCCGGTCCGCCGCAGCGCCGCACTTTTGCCCGCCTGCCCCCTGCAAAAGGCGCAAAACCGGTGGAAATGCCCCGGCGGTTCTGCTACAATAAAATTATGTGACCTGAACCGTTTCCCTCTCAGGGGGAGCCTGATAAAAATGGAGGAAAAACCCATGGATTACAACAAAGCCGCTCTGGAAATGCACGAGAGCCACAAGGGCAAGGTGGGCATCGTGAGTAAGGTGGAGGTTGCCACCCGCGATGACCTGTCCACCGCTTACACCCCCGGCGTGGCCGAGCCCTGCCGCAAGATCAAGGCAAACCCGGAGGACGTGTACAAGTACACCTTCAAAGGCAACATGGTGGCCGTTGTCTCCAACGGCACTGCCGTGCTGGGCCTGGGCGACATCGGCCCGGAGGCCGGCCTGCCGGTCATGGAGGGCAAGGCTGTGCTGTTCAAGGAGTTCGGCGGGGTGGATGCCTTCCCCATCTGCATCAACGCCCACAGTGCCAAAGAAGTGATCGCAGCCTGCAAGGCCATTGCGCCTACCTTCGGCGGCATCAATCTGGAGGATATCAAGAGCCCCGAGTGCTTTGAGATCGAGCAGACGCTGGAAAAAGAGCTGGACATCCCTGTGTTCCACGATGACCAGCACGGCACCGCCATCGTGGTCACCGCTGCCCTCATCAACGCTCTGCGTGTGGTGGGCAAGAAGATGGAAGATGTGCACATCGTGCTGAACGGCCCCGGCGCCGCCGGTACGGCCATCATCAAGATGCTTATGACCGCCGGTGCAAAGGACATCATCGCCGTGGATCAGTTCGGCACCCTGTACAAGGGCTGCAACAGCGCCGAGGCCCACAAGAACTGGCTGGGTGAGGTGACCAACCCCCGCCAGATCAAGGGCGGCCTGAAAGAAGCCATTGCCGGTGCCGATGTGTTCATCGGCGTGTCCAAGCCCGGCATCCTGACCACCGAGCTGTGCAGGACCATGAACAAGGACGCCATCGTCTTTGCCATGGCCAACCCCACCCCGGAGATCATGCCGGACGAGGCCAAGGCTGGCGGCGTGCGGGTGATGGCCACCGGCCGCAGCGACTTCCCGAATCAGGTGAACAACGTGCTGTGCTTCCCCGGCCTGTTCAAGGGTGCCCTGAGCGTGCGTGCCCGCGACATCAACGACCAAATGAAGCTGGCTGCCGCCTATGCTATCGCAGACCTCATCACCGACGATGACCGCAGCGAGGAGAACATCATCCCCGGTGCCTTCGACCCCCGTGTGGCCCAGGCTGTGGCCGACGCTGTGGCCCAGGCTGCCCGGGACACCGGCGTGGCCCGCCTGTAACCGGAGGAACTGCCCATGAGAACGATTTCTGCACAGGAGATCACCGATACCGTTGCACGGCTGTGCATCGAGGCCAACACCCGCCTGCCGCAGGATGTGCAGGCCGCACTGGACAAGGCCCGGCAGGAAGAGCCCTGGCCGCTGGCCAGGAACACCCTTAACCTGCTGTGGTCGAACCTGAGCGCCGCCAAAGAGAAGGACCTGCCCATCTGTCAGGATACCGGCATGGCCTGCGTGTTCGTGGAGCTGGGCACCGATGTGCACATTGACGGCAGCTTTGAAACCGCCATCCATGAGGGCGTGCGCCGGGGCTACACCGACGGCTATCTGCGCAAGAGCATCGTGGCCGACCCGCTGCGCCGGGGCAACACCGGCGACAACACCCCCGCCGCCATCACGGTGCATCTGGTGGACGGCGAGGGCTGCCGCATCACGGTGGCCCCCAAGGGCTTTGGCAGCGAGAACATGAGCCGCATCCAGATGCTCAAACCCGCCGACGGCGTGGAGGGCTTCAAGAAGTTCGTGGTGGAGACCGTGAAGCTGGCCGGCTCCAACCCCTGCCCGCCCATCGTGCTGGGCATCGGCGTGGGCGGCAGCTTTGATAAGGTGGCGTATCTGGCCAAAAAGGCCCTGCTGCGCCCGCTGGATGTACCCAACCCCGACCCCTACTACGCACAGCTGGAACAGGAACTGCTCACCGCCATCAACGGCTTGGGCATCGGACCCCAGGGCTTTGGCGGCCGGACCACCTGCCTGGGCCTTGCCATTGAGCAGATGCCCACCCATGTGGCGGGCCTGCCGGTGGCCGTGAACGTTTCCTGCCACGTCACCCGCCGCGCCAGCGCGGAACTGTAAGGAGGGAGAAGCATGGAATACAGACTGACCACTCCCTGCACCGCGCAGGACCTTGCCCCGCTGAAGGCGGGTGACACCGTGCTGCTGTCCGGTGTGGTGTACACCGCCCGCGATCAGGCCCACAAGCGGATGATCGAGGCGCTGGACAAGGGCGAAGCGCTGCCTTTTGACCTGACCGGCAGCGCCATTTACTACGTCGGCCCCACCCCGGAGCGTCCGGGTGAGGTGATCGGCTCGGCCGGGCCCACCACCAGCGGCCGCATGGACGCCATGAGCCCCCGCCTGCTGGATCTGGGCAACAAGATCATGATCGGCAAAGGCAAGCGGGACGCCGCCGTCAAGGAAGCCGTGGTGCGCAACGGGGCCGTGTATCTGGCGGCTCTCGGCGGTGCCGGTGCCCTGATGGCAAAAAGTGTCGAGACGCTGGAGGTCATCGCCTGGCCGGACCTAGGCTGTGAGGCGGTGCGCCGCCTGACCGTGCGGGATATGCCCCTGACCGTGATCCTGGACGCCCACGGCGGCGACCTGTACCAGTCCGGCCCGGCGGCGTATCTGGAAAGCGAAAACTAACGGGGTTTTGTCCCCTTTGCACAAAACAAAACCGGCCTGGAATTGGCAAACCCGCTGTTTTGTGCAGAAGAAAGTTGGTTTGTTTGCACAAACTTCCTGCGAATTGCTTGCATCAACGGCAAAAGTGTGATATCCTGTAACATACAAACCGTGGTGCTTTGCATCCCGGCAGAGAACTTCCCGCCGTGGGGCGGGGCAAGGCAGGAGGCAAACAAACCATGCAGATCCACCAATCCGCAGAAGATTATCTTGAAACGATCCTGATGCTGACCCAGCGCATGGGCAAGGTGCGCTCCATTGACGTGGTCAATGAGCTGGGCTTTACCAAGGCGAGCGTGAGCATCGCCATGAAAAAGCTGCGGGAAAACGGCTATATCGCGGTGGACGGCGAAGGCAACCTGACCCTGTTGGAGCCGGGCCGTGAGATCGCAGAACGCATCTACAGCCGCCATCGTCTGCTCACCCACTTCTTCATGCAGCTGGGCGTGGACGAAAAGACCGCCGCTGAGGATGCCTGCAAGGCAGAGCACATCCTCAGCGAGCAGACGCTGGAAAAGATCCGCGAACGCGCCCTTGAGACTGACGCCGAAACCGGCAGCGCCCAATAAGCAGCAATTCGTACGATACCGCCCTCTGTACCTGTGGTACAGAGGGCGGTATTTTTTGTGCACCGGGGCGGGGTTGGCCCTTGCATCCGGGCAGCGGGTGCGGTATTCTTATAAGATAAGAACCGTTTTACGAATCGACCGGGGAGGGAAAACGACCATGGACGCAGACGAGATCCGCACACTGCTGGGCGAAATGGTATTTGAGCGTGCCCAGAAATACCGCCGCCGCATCCTGCAGAGCAGCTGCACCACCAACGAGGATGGCGTACGCCATGTCTCGGCGCTGGTGCAGGGCAATGGAGCCGACTGTTTTTATACACAGGTCTGGCTGCGGGAGAACGGCAGCTTTGTCAGTGCCTCCTGCGACTGTCCCTACAACCAGAACGGCGACGGCACCTACTGCAAGCATATTGGCGCGCTGTTGCTGGAGGATGCGGCCAAGCACCCCGCCCCCAAGGCACCGGCCGCCCCGGAAACCATCCCGGGCGTGGTGCGCGGCACCGACGGGCTGAACCCCGCCGCTTCCCGGAAGGACAGCTATGCTTCCGGGCTGGAAATGCTGTTCGGCCGCAAGTGGCGGGGCGACGCCCCCGTCACCGACCAGGAGGCCCGCAAGCTGCTGGAGACCTACCAGCAGAGTGCCCTGCAGGACCTGGGCGAGGCCGGAGATCCCCCTCAGGACACCGGCTTTGTGGAGCTGGAACCGGAGCTGACCATGCTGTCCGGCGGGCAGCCGTGGCTGCGGCTGCGCATCGCCAACCGGGAGCGGGGGCGGCAGTATGTGGTCAAGAGCATTCCTGCCCTGCTGGACGATGTGGAGCACGGCCGCAGTGCCGGCTATGGCCGCTTTCTGACCTTTGTGCACCGCTGGGACGCCTTTGACGAAGAAAGCCGTCAGCTGCTGCAGCTGCTGCGTCGGCAGGTGAACGCCAAGCAGAGCATGGAGACCAACGTGGTGCGCAGTTACAGCTACGCGGCGTCGGATGCCCCGGCAGGCGGTCTGCCGCTGACCGGTGAGATCTTTGACGCGCTGGTGCAGCTGTATGCGCCCACCGGCACGCTGGGCGGCTACGCCCTGCAGGAGGGCTTGCCCGTCATCACCATGACGGTGCAGCGCCGCCGGGGCGGTGTGCAGATCGACACCCTCCCGGCCCTGAACGCCGTGCACGGGCTGGACTATGATTATCTTTACAGCGCCGACACCCTGTGGCGGCTGCAGCGGGCTTCCAGTGCCCGCATCCTTCCGGCTTTGCAGGCGCTGTGCGGCAAAAGCCTGTTTTTCACCAGTGCCGACGCCACCGAATTCTGCAGCTATGTGCTGCCGGAGCTGGGCAGCAAGCTGACCATCGTGGACCCGGAACGCCTGCTGCTGAACCAGATCCCGCTGGAACCCGTGGTGCAGTTCTATCTGGATGCGCCCCGCGACCGTGGTATGACCGTGACCGCCCACGCCGAATTCCTGTACGGAGAGGACCGGATCACCCCCTCCGGCCCGGCTCCGGCGGGCCTGCTGCGGGACACCCGCGCCGCGCGCCGGGCCGACCGGCTGCTGGCCACTTGGCTGGAGCCGGACCCCACCGAGCCGGGACAGTACATGGTCACCGACGAAGAGCCGCTGTACCGCCTGCTGGAAGAGGGCGTGCCCGCCCTGATGGACGAAGGTGAAGTGTACCTGAGCGACGCCTTCCGCAATCTGCAGGCCGCCCCGCCCAAAATTTCGGTGGGCGTGTCGGTGCACGGCAGCGTACTGGACCTGGAGGTGGACACCGGCGAGTTCCCGACCGCAGAGCTGCGGGAGCTGCTGCAGTCCCTGCATCAGAAAAAACGCTACCACCGCCTGCGCGACGGCCGCCTGCTGCGGCTGGACGACAATCTGGAAGGGCTGGACGAGCTGAACGAAACGCTGGAGCTGTCCGGCGCAAAGCTCAAAGATGGACATGCGGAACTGCCGCTTTACCGTGCTCCCACGCTGGACTGGGCACTTTCGGGCCAGAACGGCCTGCGCTTCAGCCGCGACGACGCATTCCGCCGCATCAGCCGCAGCTTCCATGCCGTGAAGGACAGCGAGTATACCCCGCCCCAGTCCCTGCACAGCGTGCTGCGCAAGTATCAGCGGGACGGTTACCGCTGGCTGCGCACGCTGGACGGCTACGGCATGGGCGGCATCCTGGCCGACGATATGGGCCTGGGCAAGACCCTGCAGGTGCTGAGCTACCTGCTGGCCCTCAAGGAGGGCGGGCAGCCCCTGCCCAGCCTCATCGTGTGCCCGGCGTCGCTGGTGCTGAACTGGGAGGAAGAGTGCAAAAAGTTCACCCCGCAGCTCACCTGTGTGGCGATGGACGGCGACGCCGCCCACCGCGCTGTGCTGGCCTGCCGGTGGGCAGAGGCCGATCTTGTGGTGACCAGCTACGACCTGCTGCGCCGCGATGAGGACCGCTACGCCGAACAGCCCTTCTATGCCTGCATCCTGGACGAAGCGCAGGCCATCAAGAACCACACCACCCAGAAATACAAGGCTGTGTGCCAGGTCCGCAGTCAGGTACGCTTTGCCCTGACCGGCACCCCGGTGGAGAACCGGCTGGGCGAGCTGTGGAGCATCTTCTCCTTCCTCATGCCGGGCTATCTGCCGCCGTACAAGAACTTCTGTGCCCGGTTTGAAAAGCCCATCGTGCAGGAGGAAGATGCCAACGCCGTGCGGCGGCTGAATCAGCTCACCGGGCCGTTCATCCTGCGCCGCATGAAGGCGGATGTGCTGCGGGAGCTGCCGCCCAAGACCGAAAATGTCCACCGCATCGAGCTGGACACCGAACAGCGCAAGCTGTACCTTGCCGCCGTGGTGGACGCCCGCGAGAAGCTGCGCGCCGCGAAACCGGAGGACAAAATGGCGGTGTTCGCGGTGCTCATGCGGCTGCGGCAGATCTGCTGCGACCCCCGCCTTGTGGCTGACAACTGGTCCGGCGGCAGCGCCAAGCTGGACGCCTGCATGGAGCTGGTCACCGCCGCCGTGGAGGGCGGCCACCGCATCCTGCTGTTCAGTCAGTTCACCTCCATGCTGGACCTGCTGGCCCAGCGGCTGGACGAGGCCGGGGTGAGCCACTTCACCCTGCAGGGCTCCACCCCCAAGCCGGTGCGTGCCGAGCTGGTGCGCCGCTTCAATGCCGGGGAAGCCAGCGTATTCCTGATCTCGCTGCGGGCCGGCGGCACCGGCCTGAACCTGACCGCGGCCGACATCGTCATCCACTACGACCCGTGGTGGAACGTGGCGGCCCAGAATCAGGCCACCGACCGCGCCTACCGCATCGGTCAGAAGAACCCTGTGCAGGTGTATAAGCTCATTGCACAGGGCACCATTGAAGAAAAGATCGTGGAGCTGCAGCAGGCCAAGCAGTCGCTGGCGGACACCGTCACCGGCTCGGCCGACGGCGCGATCCTGTCCATGAAGCCTGAGGAGCTGCTGCAGCTGCTGGGCGAAGAAGCATAAGGAGAAAGCATTATGAAGGTTTGGGATCTGCACTGTGATACCCTCAGCGAGCTGCACCGTGCCGAAAAGAATGGCACCCCCGCAAGCTTTGCCCACAATGATCTGCACATCGACCTGGAAAAATTGCAGGCCGGAGACTACATGCTGCAATGTCTGGCCGCGTTTGTGAACCTGGCCGACCCCACCCCCGGTGCCGACCCGCTGGTGACGGCGCTGGAAGAGATCGACGTGTTCAAGCGGATCATGGCAAAATACCCGGACCGCATTGCCCCGGTGTACACGGCGGCCGACATCCGCAAAAACGCCGAAGCCGAAAAGATCAGCGGCCTGCTCACCGTGGAGGAGGGCGGCTGCTGCAAGGGCAGCCTGGGCGTGCTGCGCCGGATGTATGAGCTGGGCGTACGCATGATGACCCTGACCTGGAACCACGACAACGAGCTGGCCGCCCCGCAGGCAAACCCCGGCGGGCCGCTGGCGGCTCAGACCCAGCGCGGCCTGACCGAGACGGGCTTTGCCTTTCTGGCCGAGATGGAGCGCCTGCACATGATCGTGGACGTGAGCCATCTTTCTGACCGGGGCTTCTGGGACATCGTGGAACACGGCACCCGCCCCTTTGCGGCCAGCCACTCCAATTGCCGCGCCCTGTGCCCCCACACCCGCAACCTGACGGATGCGATGATCCGCGCCCTGGCCGAAAAAGGCGGCATCGCGGGGCTGAACTACTATGCTGCTTTCCTGGACACCGACCCCGCTCACCCGGAAGCCTGCCGCAGCACGGTGGAGCGCATCGCAGAGCACGCGGCCCACTACAAGCAGGTGGGCGGCATCGGGGTGCTGGCCCTGGGCAGCGACTTTGACGGCATCGACGGCCACCACCAGCTGGAAACAGCGGCGGACATGCCGCTGCTGGCCGACGCTTTGCGCAGGACCGGCTTTACCGAGGACGAGGTGGAGTGCATCTTCTGGCGCAATGCCCGGGATTTCTTTGAGCACAACCTGTAAAACAGACGGGAGCGTACCGCAATGGACAAGAACATGACACTGGAAAAGCGCATCGACGCCGAACTGTATTCCTATCAGGGCAGGATGAGCGTTTTTGTGGACGACCTGCAGGGCCACACCGTGGAGCGCGGGGCTGACGAGGAATTTGAGACGGCCTCGGTCATCAAGGCCTTTCTGCTGGCGGCGCTCTACCTGCAGGCCGAGCGCGGCAAGGCAGATCTTTCCGCCGAGATCGAATACGAGGCCAGCCAGTTCGTGGACGGCAGCGGCATGCTGCGTGCCCTGGGCGTGGGGGCCCGCCTCAAGGTGAAGGATACCGCCACCATGATGATCATCTGCTCAGACAACATCGCCACGAACATGCTCATCGACTACCTGGGGCTGGACACCATCAACGCCTGCATCCGGGAGCTGGGCTTTGCCCACACAGTACTGCACAACGCCCTGCACTTTGACCGGTACCGGCAGCTGGGCACCACCACGCCCCGGGACTACGCTTCCCTGCTGGCCCAGATGGCTCGGGGCACCCTGGTGAGCAAAGCCGCCAGCGTCGAGATGCTGGCCATCCTGCGTCAGCAGCACTACAACACCATGCTGACCAAGGACTTCCCGCAGTATTATCTGGACTGCGAGGAGACCGGGGCCCCGGAGCTGCTCTGGGTGGCCAGCAAAAGCGGCAGCATGAACGCCTGCCGCAACGACGGCGGCATCGTGCACACGCCCTATGGGGAGTATGTCATCGTGCTGATGAACAAGGACTTCCACGACATCATTGAGTACAACGACCACCCCGCCATCGTGTACGGAGCACGGGTGTCTCGCATGATCCTGGACCAGGTGCTGGCCTGCGAAGGGAAGCTGTGGCTGGACTGAGCCGACCTCAAAATACCGCAAAAACAAAAAGCTGAGCATCCGCCGTCTGGCAGGTGCTCAGCTTTTTCAGGTTTCGTTCAGGCGATGCAGCCCATGCTCCGCAGCAAAAACAGCCAGAAAGTCAGGCTGAATGCGCTGAACAGGGTGGTGGTGACGCACACACTGCCGGTAAGCACGCCCTCGTGGCCCATCTGCTTTGCCATAACATAGCAGCTTGGCGTGGCAATGCTGCCCAGCATCACCAGCAGGGCCACCAGTTTTTCGTCCGTAAAGCCCAGATGCACCGCCACCGGCAGGAACAGCGCCGGCAGGGCCATCAACTTGACGGCAGTTGCCACGGCCGTGGGGCGCAGGTAGCCCAGCGCCTTGCGGCCCTTGAACCCGGCCCCGATGGCCAGCAGCGCCAGCGGGCTTGTCAGGCTGGCAATGCTGGAAAGGGTCTTGCCGGCCATGGTGGGCATGGGCAGGCCCAGCAGGCTCCAGGCAAACCCGGCGGCAATGCCCAGCAATGTGGGATTGGTCAGGATGCCTTTCACGCTCTTTTTCAGCTTTGCTGTCATGCTGCCTGCCTGGGCCGCCTCCGGGCCTTCCAGCATCAGGATGACCACCGCCATCACGTTGTACAGCGGCACGCTGCCCAGGATCATCATACTGGACATCTCCGCCGTGCCGTAGATGCTCTGCAGAAAGGCTGTTCCCAGAATGGCTGCCGACGAGCGGTAGCACACCTGCACGAACTCGCCCACAAGGCGCTTGTCCGGCAAAAACAGCTTCGCCAGCGCCCAGATGCCCAGGATGCTGACCAGTGTGACCACGAAGCAGAACAGCACATAGGTCCCGTCAAAGGCCGCGCGCACATCGGTGGCGGCCAGGTCCCGGAACAGCTGCACCGGCAGCGCCACATAGAACACAAACTTGTTGGCCCCGGCCACGAATGCATCGCTGAGGAACTTTTTCTGGTACAGCACATAGCCCAGCAGCATGACGAAAAACAACGGCATGGTGCTGTTCATGCTGAACCGGACATTTTCCCACATGGCTCACACGCCCCCGTGGCGGCGCTGCTCAGCGGCCAGCTCCTGCTGCAGGGCAGCTTTGCGGTGGTCCAGCAGCAGATCCTTGTTGTACTGGAAATAGCGCTCGCAGCCGTTCTCGGTGAGGAAAGCATGGGACACCGGGTTCACGGTGAGCTCGGTGACGAACACCACCATCTCCTGGCTCTCGGCAAAGGCCTGCTCCATAAAGTCAAAGGCTGCTTCCAGCGCCGCGCTGGCGGTCTGCTGAGCTTTTTCGCGGTCATCGGCCAGCGTCTGGAACTGCCCACGCAGCAGTTCAAAGGCCTCCTGGGTCCCGGCGGCGTTGGCGCGGCGCAGTTCGCCTTCCCACCGGCGCAGCACGGCCTGCACCTGCAGGCGAGTGGTCAGGGCGTCGTGGCTCAGCAGGCCCGCGTCCCGCTGATGCTGGGTCTCGGCATCGTAGTCTGCGATCTGCTGGCTGAACAGCTCTGCCGAGCCGTCCGGCAGATCGTCCGGCAGGGTGGCAAGGGCTTTTTTCGTCTCCCGCAGGAAGGCGTAGCAGGCATCGGCCACCGCATCTGCCTGCCGGGACGCAGCAAACCGGGTGTTCAGGCCCGCCAGAAGCAGGCTGACCAGCGACAGTCGCTCGTCAAACGGGGCCTGCAGCAGCCGGGCGAACACGGCGGGCTTTGCCTGCCCGGCCAGGATCTCCTCCACGCCGTAGTCATCGCGGTACTTATAGTAAAGGTCCAGATAGGCCGAGAAGTCCTCAGCGATCTTCGGGTGCTGGATGTATTCCTTGATGAGGTCCTCATCGGCCTGCAGGCCCAACTGCTCGTAGGTGTCCAGCAGATTAGACAGGTCCTCCCAGCCGCGGGCGGTGACGAACTGGGTGCCGTCCACGTCGGCGTTGATTTGGTAGAAGTTCTGAGGGTGCAATTCCAGATAGCTCAGGATGGCGCTGTGGATGTGGGCCGCCCGGGCGTAGTCCTTCCACACCGGCAGGTCGGGCTCAATGTCCATGCGGCGCACACGGTCGAGGGTGACGATGTCAAAGTCCCGGACGGATTTGTTGTACTCCGGCGGGTTGCCTGCCGCCACGATGACCCAGCCCGCCGGCACAGCCTGGTTGCCGAAGGTCTTGCACTGCAAAAACTGCAGCATGGTGGGAGCCAGCGTCTCGGACACACAGTTGATCTCGTCGATGAACAGGATGCCCTCCGAAAGGCCGGTGGCCTCCATTTTGGCGTAGATGCTGGCGATGATCTCGCTCATGGTGTACTCGGTCACCGAAACGTCCTTGTCGCCGTAGTGGCGCTGCCGGATGAAGGGCAGGCCCACGGCGCTCTGGCGGGTGTGGTGGGTGATGGTATAGGCCACCAGTGCCACCCCGCACTCCCGGGCCACCTGCTCCATCACCTGGGTCTTACCGATGCCCGGAGGCCCCATGAGCAGGATGGGGCGCTGCCGGATGGCCGGGATGGCGTATTCCCCCAGCGCATCCTTGGCAAGGTAGGCTTTTACGGTATGCTCGATCTCTTCTTTGGCGCGTTTGATGTTCATAACAGCTTCCCCCTCGTTTCAGGAGTTGTTCAGGTCACGGTACAGGTCGTCCTCTTCGGCCAGCGCGTCGGCAAGAGCGCTGGCCGGGCGGGCCGCCGCACCGGTAAATTCTTCTTCGTCCAGCACCACTTTCATAGCCCAGGGCGGCACATTGGCGTCGTCGAACCGCTCTCCTAAAAACAGGAAGGCCGTGTCGTAGGCCGGGCGCTTTGCCGGGTAGGTGCCCATGCCGTCGGTAAAGTAGAGCAGTCCCCGCAGGTTCGAGAACTTTTTCTCGGCGCAGAGCCGGTCCACATAGGCAAAGGCGGGCCGGAAGTCGGTGCCGCCGCCGCCCCGCAGCTCAAAGTGGTTCATGGCGTGGATCAGCTCGTCCTCGTTTCGGATGAGCAGGTCCTGCCGGATGGCATTGTCAGCCTGGATCAGGTGCAGGTTCATGCGGTGGAAAAAGTTCTCCTGCCCCTTCAGCAGGGTGTAGGTCTCGGCCAGAAAGGCCCGCACCAGCGCACCGGAGGTGGAATAGCTGGTGTCGACGACCAGGGCCAGTTCCTCGATCTTTTTGCTTTCCCGCGTTTCCAGCGGCTCGATGAGGGGCAGGTTGCCGTACACCGACAGGCCGTAGGTGTAGAAGTTCAGGTCGAACTCGTCCGGGTCCAGCTTGACTTCCTCCCGCATGACACAGAACCGGCGCAGAAAATCCTTGTAGCTGCGGCGGCTGCGGTTGGCGGCCTTCACCTGCTGTTTCAGGGCGTCGGCCCCTTCCCCGGCTTCTTTGTCCCGCAGCTCCAGCTCGGTCTGCATCCGTTCCCCGATCTTCTGCCAGGTCTTTTGGGGCAGCGGGGTGGGCATCTGCTGGGGCGGTTCCGGGGCGTCCTTGGGCCACTGGCGGTGGTCCGCGG
>SKED01002381.1_pt1 | contig 13567 bp, 6 predicted proteins | sample 4826651 | NCBI WGS metagenome assembly SKED01 (sample SAMN11008818, study PRJNA524170) | human gut metagenome | biome: Human fecal sample; material: Feces; isolation source: fecal sample from pouch patient p19 | host: Homo sapiens | place: Israel: Tel-Aviv | collected 2016-06-28
CCTTAATAACGATCTTCTACTTTTTTATTTACATAAAAATAGAATATTGTAAATACGATTAATATGAGAAATATAATAACTCCGAGAGCCATTGCTTGTCCTGTGCCTTTTCCTCCGCTATTAAATCCATACTGATATAACTGATAAGAAAGCGAGGTAGAGGCTCCGTTTGGACCGCCATCCGTCATTGCGAGAGGCTCTTGCATAATCTGGAAAACGCTTATTATCTGCCTAACTAACTGCAGCAAAAGAATTCCTTCCGTCGCCGGTCGTGTTACATTCCAGAATCTTCCCCATGGACCTGCCCCATCAATAAGTGCTGCTTCGTAAACTTCAGTAGATACACCTTGCAGTGCAGCGAAATACAGAATTAAAGCTCCTCCAAAGTTTTTCCAAGTACAATAAATAATAATGCCTATAATAGTGAATCGAGGATCATTAAGCCATCTATATGGTTCCATACCAAGTTTAGCTAAAATCATATTCAAAAGACCACTTTGATCAGGATAATACATAAAGTACCACATCAGCATTGCTGCAATTCCCGGAATGACTACCGGTATATAAATTGCAACTCTAAAAAAACTTTTACCATGTATAATTTCATTTAACATCACTGCCAGCGCATATGGTGGAATAAAACCAATTATAATTGACCAAAATACATACTGTATTGTGTTCCAAAGCATAGGTAAAAACTGTGTGTTTGTTATAACTTTTCTATAGTTATCTAATCCGCAAAAGTCTCCAACGGTGTATGCATTCATTTTAAAAAAAGACCAATATGTACCAAGTACAGTCGGACGCCATACAAACAAATATAGAATTATCACCATAGGCAACATCAACATCCATGCACTAAGGTTATCTTTACGCCCAATTCCACGCTTAATTGTATTTTTTCTTTTAAATCGTGATAATTTTTTCATAAGCTGTTTACTCCTTTTTAATTTCCGTTTCGCATTATATATTGTACATTAATCTTAACATTTTAAATAAAAATAATCAACCGACAAAAAGATACTTTTTAGGGGGTAATTTTAATATTTTTACACACAAAATTATATCCATAAAGAACAAATACACCTATATATCCTTAAATTTTATTATGCAAAACGACCAAATTCATTTTGTCCGATTTGTTTAGTATAAACCCCCTTAAATTCTATAAAAACACACCTTGACTATTATAGACTTGTAAATATATAATTATATATAATCATAATATAAAGGAGTAAAAAAATGTTTTATAAAAAGAATCAGTCAAAAAAACTGAATAAACAACTTTTTTTCAATCCGACAAGTGAATATCGTGGAACTCCATTTTGGGCATGGAATTGTAAAATGGATATCGAAATACTTGATGAACAGATTGAATACTTAAATGAAATGGGCTTTGGGGGTTTTCACATGCATTCAAGAACAGGAATGGCAGTTCCTTATCTTGGAGAAGAATTTATGAATCTTGTTAAATTTTGTACAAATAAAGCAAAAAGTAAAAATATGCTTGCCTATCTTTATGATGAAGACAGATGGCCTTCGGGTACGGCAGGTGGTTTTGTAACAAGGAATCCACGTTATCGTGCCAGATATATTGAATTTTCATTAAATAAAGAATCTCATTTTCCTATGGAAGAAGCTTTAAATGAAGGGAAACCTTATCTTCTCTGCGTGTTTGATATTGTTCTGAATGAAAATGGCGAGTTGTTGCGATATCAACACATATCACCAAATGATAAACCTCTCGGCACGAAATGGTATGTATATGTAAAAACTCCCGAAGAAAGTCCGTGGTTCAATAATCAAACATATGTAGACACTTTAAGCAAAGAAGCAGTTGACGAGTTCATCAAAATTACATATAATGCTTACAAAAATGCTGTCGGTGATGAATTTTCCAAAACGATTCCGTCAATTTTTACCGATGAGCCTCAGTTTACCCTTAAACAGCCTCTCGGCTGTGCAAACAGCATGGACAGCGCAATTTTCCCTTGGACAATGTCTTTTAGGGAAAGTTTTTCAAAGAATTATAACTATGATATTTTAGACAGATTACCAGAGATAGTGTGGAATTTGCCTGACGGTAAAATTTCAACTGCCCGTTATCATTATCATAATCATACAGCAGAGATGTTTGCTCAAAGTTTCGCAGACAACTGTGGTAAATGGTGCGATAAACACAAAATTGCGCTTACCGGACATGTATTGGAAGAGCCCACACTTCAATCACAAACCTCCGCATTAGGTGAAGCAATGAGGCCATACCGTGCATTTGCCATTCCTGGAATTGATATGCTCTGTAATCGAATTGAATTTTCAACAGCTAAACAATGTCAATCCGTAGTACACCAACATGGCCGTGAGGCAATGCTATGCGAACTTTATGGTGTTACTAACTGGGATTTTGATTTTAGGGGACACAAATTTCAAGGGGACTGGTTAGCCGCACTTGGTGTAACAATACGAGTACCTCACCTATCTTGGGTTTCAATGGCTGGAGAAGCTAAACGTGACTATCCTGCCTCAATAAACTACCAGTCACCATGGTATAAAGAATATAAATATATAGAAGATCATTTTGCTCGTATAAATACGGCTCTAACTCGAGGAAAACCTATTGTAAAAATTGCAGTTATTCATCCTATTGAAAGCTATTGGATTAATTTAGGACCTGACCAAAATACTTTTGATGTGCGCACTCAACTTGATAAAAAATTTAGTGATATAATAGAATGGCTACTATTGGGAACAATTGATTTTGATTTTATCAGCGAATCACTCCTGCCATCAATGCTAAAAGAAACAAATGGAAAATTATGTGTAGGCGTGATGGAATACGATGCTGTCGTTGTTCCGGATTGTATTACAATAAGGAGTTCTACTCTTGAAATGCTAAAACAGTTTAATATTTCAGGAGGTAAGATTATATTTGTAGGACAGTGTCCCAAATATGTAGATGCAATAACCGATACATCAGTATATGAGCTATATAATAAGAGCGTAATCATACCATTTGATAAAATAGAGCTTTTAAATTCACTCGAAGAATATAGAACTGTTAAAATAATAAATCAAAATGGTTCTCTAACATCTAACTTTATATACAATATGCGCGAAGATAATTCATGTAAGTGGCTATTTATAGCACACGGCTCATTTGATGTGTGTGACCCAACATTCATTGCCACAAGCACAAAAGAATACACAACACCGCAAAACATAAAAATCATTATTTATGGAGAATACCATCCAACTCTGTATAATACTCTTGATGGCAAAATTTATAATATTAAATACGAAATCAAAGACGGACAAACTATTATAGATTGGAATATGTATTCTAATGACAGCATTCTTCTAAATCTATCCTATGACTTGCCACATGAAACCAACTTCAAATCGGCAGCACAAGATAAACCATCTAAAATAATACGTTTTAAGGAAAAAGTTAGGCTTACAAGATTTGAACCAAATGTACTATTGCTTGACCGTGCAGAGTATTCGTTAAACGAAGAACCATTTAACACAGAGGAAGAAATTCTTATTCTTGATAATATATGTCGAAAGAAAATGGGATGGCCTTTACGTTCAGATGTATTTGCACAGCCATGGGTTATAGATGAAGAAAAGACTGTAAATTATATAACGCTGAAATTCAGTATTAATAGTGAAATATATGTAAAGGATGCTTTTCTTGCTATTGAAGATGCCGAAAAATTACAAATCACTTTAAACAATGAAACAGTATGCAATGAAATAAACGGCTGGTACGTTGATAAATCCATAAAAACAGTGTCGTTGCCTGAAATAAAAAAAGGATTAAATGAGCTTATTGTAAAACTACCTTTCGGTAAACGAACCAATACAGAATGGTGCTACATTTTAGGTGATTTTGGTGTGAAAACCGAGGGATGTTTCTCGACTATCATTGAACCTAACACTCACGTTGGTTTTTCCTCATTAACCAATCAGGGGCTCCCATTTTACGGAGGAAATGTGAGTTATAAAACAAATATACATACTCCTGATTGCTATGCAATAATCTGCGCAAACTATTTTCGCGGTGCTTTAATAAAAGTACTTGTTGACGGCGAAGAAAAAGGTATTATTGCATTTGCGCCTTATCGTCTAAAAATCGATGAGATGACCAAGGGTAACCATACTATAGAGTTTATACTGTACGGAAACAGAATCAACACTTTCGGAGGCATGCATAATATCAGTCAGCCTAAATGGGTAGGCCCTAATTTCTGGAGGAGCGAGGGCGATCAATGGTGTTATGAATATATATTAAAAGATACCGGAATTCTTGCAAGTCCGATAATAGAAATATACGAAAACAGCACTAATAAATAGTTTTTGCTTAAATGTTCAAAAATCCATTCCATATAGTAAATATCATTTTTGATTTATATAGATATTTATAAAAATATATTAAAATCCGTATTCCTATTAAGGATTTAGACTTTATAGGAATACGGATTTTGTTGTTTATATAATTACAAACATTCACATGATTATCACCTGCACATTTCAGAAATTTTTTCAATGTATCATGCGATATGTGCGCTGATGAAAACTTAAAACTTTTTGAAATCAAGCGGAAAAGTAGTTATGCCTTATCACAATTTCAAGGATAGTCATTTCTCAATGCGCAAAGTTTCACCATCAGTTTCAATTACTTTTGAATACCAGTAACCGCTATCCTTAATAATACGCTTTTGTGTTTCATAATCAACATACACTATTCCAAAACGCGGTTCATAGCCATTATCCCATTCAAAATTATCCATAAGCGACCAGACAAAATATCCGCGTATATCCGCTCCATCGTCAATCGCTTCGCCAAGCTTTAACAAGTACCTTTGCAAATAATCAATTCTGTTTTGATCGTGCACCTTACCATCAAGAGAAACCGTATCATGACACGCCATTCCGTTTTCGCTCACATAAATAGGCATATTATATCTCTCATACAAAAATTTTGCCGCCCATTTTATAGCATCCGGAGTAACATTCCAACCCATCTGTGTTTTAGCTGCGTTGAGTTCCGCTATAACCGCAGCCCCGTTATTATCGGTAGTAACAGGTATACCGAAGTACAAATTAAAGCATATAAAGTCAACCGTTCCACCGATATCCTTTATATCTTTCTCATAATCAGCTGGAAGAATATTGTCATATTCAACTTTTCCTTCAATCGGATAATATCCCTTTACAACAGGGTCAAGCCACCAATTTACTTGATGTATCCACATATATGGTTTTTCACCGTCAATCTCAAACATTTTTGTTCTCGCCGCATTTATATCAACAATATTTTGTTCATTGAATGGGTAGAAATTGTCCATATTAGGCGCTATACCAACCAGTACATCTTTAGCTCCGTATTTTTTTAATGTTTTGGCAGCTTTTCCATGCGCAAGCAATAAATTATGAGCGCATTTTAAATATTCACGCGGAGACAATTTTAAGCCGGGAGCGTGAACACCTTCTGCATACCCAAGCGCTATTATACAGAGAGGCTCATTGATTGTAATAATCTTTTTCACTCTGTCTGTAAAATTTTCAGCAATTACTTTTGCATATTCCATAAAATAATCTGCAATCTCCAGATTCAACCAACCACCTTTATAATGTAGTTCTGCAGGCAAATCCCAATGATACATTGTCATAATTGGCTCAATATCATTTTTTATAAGCTCATCAATCAAATTATTATAAAACTGTATACCCTTCTTATTAATTTCACCTGTACCATTTGGCATAATGCGCGACCACGATACTGAAAAACGGTATGCTTTCAGTCCAAGTTTTTTCATCAAAGCAACATCATCCTTATAGCGGTGATAATGATCACAGGCTATATGACCGTTCTCGCCGTTTTTTACAGCCCCTTGTTTTTCACAGAATATATCCCACACAGACAGCCCTTTTCCATCTTCGTTCCAAGCACCCTCTATCTGATATGAAGCAGTTGACGCTCCCCATAAAAAATCCTTTGGATATCCCATTTTTATAACCACCTTCTCTGCATAATCATTTGCTAATTTTAGCCATATCTGTTTTTCAAGCTTTAGATTAAACTAATTTTCATCTCAATAATCAATATTGTCAAGATAATTTGACTGGAAATCAGAGCATCCCTTCTTTAATATTTCAGCACAGTCTGCATTCTTATCTTCCAAAACTGACTGAATACATGAATCAAGTATCGAGTAAAGCTCCTGCGCGCACATTGGTTCCTCGGTATGCAGCTCACAATCGCCCATATTTGCCATAAAATCATTATATAATTTCACATGATTGATATTTGCATTTGCCTTACTATCTATTAAATCGTTAATAAATTTAGTTGACTCAGCATTTTCGTTCCAAACACGCATAGACTTAATTCCTACAAGTTCATTACGCTCAAGCTTCTTAGCGATTTCCTTCTCATTTTCGCTCTTTACGCTATCTGTAATCTCAGGATTATTAGCATTCATAATCCATCTTACAGCCGCATCAACCTGATCCGCATCAGCACTCTGCGATACAGCATATAAATTACCTCCAAGAAGAGTTACATGCTTTTTGGGACCTGCAGGCATAGCCATCATACCTATTTGCTCAGGTTTCATATCATATTGAGTAAGCATATTAGGAACATCGCCTGCCGCAATTATCATTCCGGCACCATTTGTACCGAATATTCTGTAATAATCTTCGCCTGTAACAATTGAATTTGCCGGAAGAACATCATATTTCCATTTCAAATCCTTGATATATTGTAAAGCCTCTACAGCCTCCGGCGTATCAAAGGTTGCCTTCCACTTTCCGTCGCTGTCCTGCTCCATAAAGCTTACACCATATGACCATGCCACCGGCATAAATACCCATCCGCCAAAGTTTGACGCGGTTGGAAAGGCAATGCCTGGCTTACCGGTAGCCTCTTTAATTTGTACGGCAAACTCTGCAACCTCACTCCAATCCTTAGGCTGTTTGGGAGTGCCGTCCGCATCCATAAGTCCAGCCTGCTCCATAAGATCAACATTGTATGCCATACCAAAAGCGTATGCGGCATATGGGAATGCAAATACCTTTCCGTCCTTCGATACCAATCTCATAATATTCTTATTGAATTTATCTGCAAGTTTGTACTTTTCTAAAGCTGCTGTCAAATCGGATGAATATCCTGAGGCAATAATCTGAGGAGCTTCCGTAAAGTTGGTTTTGTATACTGTCGGAAGCTGACCACCTGCAGCTTTAGCATAAAAGCTCTTAAGTTCAAACTGCCATGAATCGGGCTTGACTTCTATGTCGGAATTAGCCGCTTCAAACTTCGCCTTTGAGTCCTCCATATTATCTTTCTCAATGCCATCCTTGCTCGGCCAATCTCCCACTGTTATAATCGTCTTACCATCAGCGCTCTTGCTTGGACTGCCTGAACCACATGCTGAAAGCATCATTGCAGCCATAATTACCGAAACCGCTACTGCGGTTATTTTCTTTATCTTATTATTCTTCATCATTTTTATTATCCTTTCTCGTTTTATTCAATAATTTTTAATTCTTTTTTAATAAACTTGTCAATAAACAATTTCCACTCCATCAGGTGCCGTGACATTTGTATTTGTTTTATCATCCACACATCTGCATTCTATTCTCACAATTCCGTAAGGTGTCGGAAAATCTATATTAACCCATTCAAGTCCTGCAAGATCGGGACAAATCTTAATTTTCTTACACCCCGGCTCTAAAATTTCAATTCCAGCGATATTCTCAGATAAAAACGATGTCGGACCGCTTGCCCATCCATGACATAAACTGAGTCTATATTGTTTATAACAATGTTCGCCAAAATCGCCATGAATATCGTCTTTGCCATCATGGACAATTTCATCGATTCTTGCTGCATTTTTTGCCCATTTCATATTAAATTCTTCCCAAAATGTAGTTGCACCAAGATTGAGCATTGCACCCCAATAGTTTCTTATAATGTGAAGTGCTCTTGAATTGTTTCCCATTTTAGATAATGCCTTCAATATGTAAAATCCCATAAAGCACGACATTTCATTTTCAGTTGTGCTTAATGTCTTATCAACTGATTTTTGAGAGCTTCTTTGAGCAAGTACAGTTAATGCGGCAATACGATTATTTAATTCCAACTCATCATCGACCTTTTTATTCTTTAAAAAATCATAATATACTTTACATTTTGCTGAACATTCTACCTCATCCATGATCTCAAGCATTTGCTTTAAATATTTTAATGCAATGCAAGCAATTGATTTAACACCTTCTATTTCACAGTCCTGCCCTCGGCTACTCCAGTCAACAAACAAACCGTCAATATTATCTAATTTGAAATCAGCATCAATAATATGGAACATTTTATTTGCAACATCAATCATGTAATCACGTTGTTCGCTGAGATATTCTATGTCTCCCCAATGCATATATAAATCATAGTGAATAATTACCCACCAAAACGTATATGTTGGAATACCATTCATCCAATCGCCTTTTGTTTCATTTTTTATGAGGTCAAGACTTCGTCTAACACATTCATCGTTTCCAAATACAGACTTAATAACCGATGTTTCTGGATGCATATCTCCTATCCATACAAGTCTGTCGCGTTTTACTCCATCCCAAAGATACTCATGCATATTCAACTTAACTGTGTACACGCCTGTTTTCCAAATTTCATTCAAGAGTTCATCATTACATTCAAAATTCCCCAAAGATTCAACATTTCTTATATCATTAACTGCCTGTATACTTCTAACCGAAATGTCACCATTGATTGCTTCAAGCTTTATAAATCTAAAACCTGTTTCGCCAAATCTTTGAGTACTCATATAAACAGCATCTACGGTCATATCCCTAATAGAGTGGTTATTTTGAGCATTCTTTTTCCCAAAATCAGACAATGACTCCATAACACTTTCGCCAAAAACCATTCTTATCTTTGCATTATCACAAGATACGGATTGTATTGTAAGAACAATTCCCCCATTTAATTCTTTGCCAAAATCCAGAAGAATATGTCCTCCTTTTTTTATCTTAATACAGTTTATATCATTAAAAACGGCTTGATTAAGATTGCTTTTTAGTATATGTATGGAATTAATAATGTCTTTCTCACAAATAATTCTTTTAGGCTTAATGTATTCATTCATATTATATCAAATCCATTCTTTAATTTGTCAAGTGATTTCAGCTATTTTCAAAGCTGTTTTTGGGACTTTTTACTGTATTGCATATTCAAAATGCGGGCATATCGGAACTATATTGTCAAAATTCTCCCACACGAAAATTCTGTAATAATCAGTATCTTGATTATATGTAATATCAGATCTTATAATCTCACCGGCCGTTATAGACTGCATATCAACAACAGTCATCTCATCATTTTTGTACTGTGCAAATATCAATTGTGCATCTTTAGATGAACATACCATTGTGCTGTTACCATTCTTTGCAATAAATGCACCATCATTGTTTGAATATTCATCCGTGTCTGTCCTATATACCTTAGCGCTGTTCTCTGATGCTACAACCGGATTTAAATCAGTCCCGATTTTCTGGGTAAATATAAAATCGCTTGCAGCGGCATTTAAGCCATATGCAACTGCTCCACTGGCAAACTGCTCCGCAGATGCTGCCATGCTTACCGTTGGATTTACAAATTCCTCACCCTTTTTGGTACCATTTTTAAGATACCAGCAATTTGTAAAAGTCGATTGTTTATTTGCTAAAGGATCCGCATTTTCTCCGGCGCTCTTTACAATAGCATTGCTGTAGCTATTATTTATATTAACCATTACACCATCAACACCATTAGCAACAAATCCTGCAGCATAATCTCCTGTTGCCTCAACATCAGCAAGATTCATACATTTTTCAATAGTTACCGTGCCTGTATCACCTGCAGTATTTGAAATAAGTGCAGCAGCATTACTTTCCATTTTGACTGCTCCGTCAATAATAAGATTTTTTATGACTGCACCATCTCTGGCAGATTCAATCATTGAATTTCCGCGAAGAGTAATCTTATGGTTATTTCCGTCTATTGTTCCAGCAAAATTCATTAACTGCGGGGTGTTTCTGTTCCATTCAATATCCGCCATAAGCTTTGCACACGCTGATGAATCTGTGCTGTTTACTATATCGGCATAATTCTTGTAATCCGTAATGGTATTAATAAAATATATTTTTTGTTCTGTTTCCTCTGGATCAAACGCAGTATATTTTACAATAGGCTTCCAGTAAACCTGAGCGGCTGTACGATTTCCTCCACAGTCTACCTCATGATATATTATGTCTCCCTTATTTACATGTATTCCTTCTATCACATATGCTTGGAAGCCATTTTCATGATTTTGTTGATTAGTAAAAGTCCATTTCGCATCTGTCTCGTCATTTTGCTTTAACTGTTCATCATTTATTCGTATAGCTGCGGTTATGTCTGAACCGTTCTGATCTTTAGACGGATTCTCACGATATACAATGTCTTGCGTTGCACGTAGCGTTACGGTTCCCGAAAACGGCGCTTTCCACGCAATTGACGTCGTCGCGTTAACATCTCCCATTACAAAATGTTCGTTTACATATGAACCGTCCCATGAACCATAAATTTGGTTTGTCTCGTTCCAAGCAATCTGTGTATATTCACCGCTTGCCTTATCTTTCTTTAAATAATACCAGCCGTCATAACCTTGCAAACCGTTACTGTTTGTATACGCATCCGTCTTTTCATATTCCTTCCTTGTTGGATCAAATTCCTGCTCTATTTCCGTATATGTTATGACAGGTTTCCAGTATATTTCTGCACCAGTATTGTTTGTTCCGCAATCTACCTCGTGGTATATCATATCTCCTTTATTAATGTGAAGGTTTGTCACAGTATATGACTGATTTCCAGAACCATTATAACATGTGTTATCAAATACCCACTGTGTTTTTTGATTGTTATCGTCTGTTAAAATTTCATTATTAAGTTTCAATACAGCGGTTACATCTGCTCCCGTAGGATTCGGTCCGTTTCGATATACGGTATTATCCTGAGCAGTCAGTGTTACCGTACCGGTATACGGTGCTTTCCAACCTACTACAGTCGGAGTATCATAACCGGGTACTATAAAATGTTCGTTAACACTTTCGCCTCCGATACCTTTAAATTTATTGTCCGTCCATGTCATGTCTATGTATGCGCCCTTACTGTCCTTGTACATAAAATACCAGCCGTCATGACCTTGCAAACCGTTACTGTTTGTATACGCATCCGTCTTTTTATATTCCTTCCTTGTTGGATCAAATTCCTGCTCTATTTCCGTATATGTTATGACAGGTTTCCAGTATATTCCTGCACCAGTATTGTTTGTTCCGCAATCTACCTCGTGGTATATCATATCTCCTTTATTAATGTGAAGGTTTGTCACAGTATATGACTGATTACCTATACCGTTTTTGCAGGTGTTATCAAATACCCACTGTGTTTTTTGATTGTTATCGTCTGTTAAAATTTCATTATTCAATTTCATTGTTGCAATTACATTTTCACCTGTGGGGTTTGGTCCGTCACGATACACAGTATTATCCTGAGCAGTCAGTGTTACCGTACCGGTATACGGTGCTTCCCAACCTACTACAGTCGGAGCATCATAACCGGGTACTATAAAATGTTCGTCAACACTTTCGCCTCCGATACCTTTAAATTTATTGTCCGTCCATGTCATGTCTATGTATGCGCCCTTACTGTCCTTGTACATAAAATACCAGCCGTCTTTGCCTTGTTCTCCTTTGCAGGACGAATAGGCATCCGTTTTTTTATAGACAGATACCATATCCGCAGCAGACACGCTCACGGTGGCAGCCATGCACTGCATTGCGGCGATAATCGCCACTGATGTGCTTAAAAGCCGCTTTGCTAAACTTTGTTTCATAAAAAACACTCCTTTTGTAATAAAATTTTATATAATTATTCTCTGATAATTATTCTACTTTATTGAATATGGCATTGCCGTATTCTCTCCTATTAGTTTAATATTTGTTATATCGTTTTCGTTTACTTCACAGCCTGTAATATTTATAACTGCAGAAACATTTTGTTTATATGAAAAATCTACACCATCTATTTGGGCTATGTTTGAATTTGATATTGTTATAGGAGATACATCTCTGTCGAACTCGGCATTGCTTTTTATAGTATTGTTAAGCATATACAGACCATTTACAGAATTTATTCTTATTGAACCATTTACACTCGGTACATCTATTGTATTATTTTCTATAAGCACTCCGTCTATGGCTTTTTGGTCGCCTTGCCGCGCATACCATGAATATATATTTAACGGACTATATTTTGAACTGATACCATCGCTCTTAACGGTATTATTCCTGAACGTAAGCGATGACGGGAACAGTCCTTCGTTAACTCCGCCGTGAATTTCATTTGCCGCTTCAGTTGCCGCCCCAACATTATTCTCCATATAATTGCCTTCAATAATCGAATTTTCAGATCTGATTATATATGCATGCCGTCTTGAATTGGTAAGTCTATTGTTTCTTACAATATTACCGTTATTAGCAGCATTCATATTGTATATTACAGTCGGATTACTCGCATCTTCGGTCGAAACAACTCCTTCAACTGTTCTATCCAAGGTTAACCTATACATTCCATTCTCGGTTTGCTCCACCTTTGTCAGAAAAGCTTTGCCTACCACTGCATGATTTGACACATCAAAAAACTTTATTTCATCGCCTATCTTACAGAACATATCTCTTGACGTTTCATAAGTATAATTATCAATTATTTTTACTATTTCACCGCAATATGCCTCTGTATTTATAAGGTCATCAAGCGAATTATTAAGATTACAATTTTCAATAATAACGCCAAATCGATTGGTTGACAAATGAATTCCGTCCGCTGCTGATGTTATAAGTGAATTTGGTGTTACTGACATTTCGCAATTCTGAAACACTATTCTTCCGTCACAATAAGCTACAGGCGCAAACATCAAAAGCGCTCCATTAGTTTTTATCCCATCGAATGTAACATCCTTACTGTAGCTTACCGCCAAAAAATCCGGACGTCCGTCTTTGTTGTATTCTCCGAAATCATATGAGTTCCAGCGACTCTTAAACACAAAACGATCGCCTATATTTATGATAGGAATATACTGTTCAAGTGAATGCTTGAATGTAATCTTATATTCTCTGCCTTGTACATGTTCTATCGAATTTATCCAAAGTGCATCAAACGGCATAAATCTCGGTGATACATTCTCAGGCTGCATAATATAGCCAAAAATCCATGGTCCTTCTGTTGGATTTGTGCAATAATACTTCGCCCATGCATCATCTGCCGGAAGATGAATTTCCTCTGGAATGTCAATGTACAAAGCATTTTCATTAACACTTTTTGATTTGATGGTTCCCCAACTTATTACTTCTTCGTCATACTTAACAGTCAAGTTTTTCACCTTAATATTTGTACATCCCTCAATATCTATGAGACCATTTGTTGGTCTTTCGAATACGAGTGTACTTCCATTTCCATCTATCGTAAAAT
>SKED01002395.1_pt1 | contig 13511 bp, 12 predicted proteins | sample 4826651 | NCBI WGS metagenome assembly SKED01 (sample SAMN11008818, study PRJNA524170) | human gut metagenome | biome: Human fecal sample; material: Feces; isolation source: fecal sample from pouch patient p19 | host: Homo sapiens | place: Israel: Tel-Aviv | collected 2016-06-28
GTTATTAATTTTCATTGCAAGTTAATTATAACAGAAAGAAAGACCTTGAGTTCATTATAAACTCTTGGTCTTTCTTTTTTGGGGGACTATTCTTTTTTCACAGCCCCTTTTTGTATTTACATCCTCTTTTTAGATTATTCTCCCCAGCGAAGTCCTTTTCCGGCTTCTACTGCCTTATCATAAATCACTTTTGCTGCTACCAGATCCTGCGCAGCAACTCCTACGGTTTCATATACGATAATTTCTTCGTCATTTTCACGTCCTTTGATCTTTCCATTGATCACATCTCCAAGACTTCCAAGCACATCCTCTTCTGTAATGATTCCCTCGGCGATCGGAATCAGAAGATCCCCCGTTTCTGAAAGTGCCGCCTCTTTTGAATCACAGATGATCTTAGATGCTCTCGGTAAAACCGCCGGATCCAGCTCATGCTTGTGCGGTTCATAAGTACCTACGCAGCTGATGGTTGCACCGGCTTTTACCTTTGTTCCGTCAAATACCGGTTTTGCCGAAGGCGTCACTGTGATAATCAGATCTGCATCTTCGATACAGTCATCCGAATCCTTGGCCGGTATGATTGTTGCACCGTATTTAGCCAGTTCCTTCTGCATTTCTTCGGCAAATGCTTTGCATCTTTCTTCATTCAGGTCAAAGATCTTTACTTCTTCCAGCTTTCTTGCTGCGAGCATTGCCTCAAGCTGAGCTGCTGCCTGTCCCCCTGTACCGATCATTGCACCTTTTTTACATTCCTTTTTTCCAAGCAGATCGAATGCTGCACCGGAAGAAGCCCCCGTACGAAGCTGTGTCACATAAGTTCCATCCAGCATCGCGATCACATATCCTGTCTTTCCGTCGATCAGCATGGTCTGCGCCGGTGATGTCATCAGATTGTTATCGATATTGTGTGGAAAAATGTTGATCACCTTCATGGTTGCTGCATCTAATTCCGGAGCATAGGCCGGCATAAACAGAAATGCGCCGTCATATTTTCCATTGATGACTGTACGAAGCGGTGTATCTACCGTACCATCGACAACCATCTTAAATGCCTGCTTATCCGCTTCGATCATATCTTTCATTGTAATTACACTTTTAATATCCTCTTTTGAAAGCAATAACATACCCGTTCTCTCCTTATCCATACCAATACTTTTATTCGTGATGATATCCGTAGTCTGCATCCAGTGCCCATGGCTGCATTGCACCGCCTTCTTCTGCCGGTCTGCAGTTCTGTGCGTAAATATTTAAAACACCCTTCTGCTGCTTAAGCGGCGGACGTACCCAGGATTTTCTTCTTTCTGCTAAAATCTCATCGGATACGAGAAGATTGACGGTTCCCCCTGCAATGTCCATCTCAATTTCATCACCATTTTCGATCAAAGCGATCACTCCGCCGTCATAAGCTTCCGGAGAAACATGTCCGACGATTGCTCCGTAGTTGAATCCGGAGAAACGCGCGTCTGTGATAAGCCCGACCTTTTTATCAAGTCCAAGTCCGATCAGCGCATCGATACTAAGCATCAGCTCTTTCATACCCGGTGCTCCTTTACAGCCTTCATAGCGGATAACAAGAATGTCCCCCGCAACAATCTCGCCTGCCATAATGGCTTTATATGCATCCTGATCGCATTCATACACTTTTGCCGCACCTTTGATGTATTTTACTTCTTCATATACTGCTGTCGGACGTACGATCGCCCCGGCCGGAGAAATATTTCCCCGCATGATTTTAAGTCCCGGTTCTTTTGCTACAGGATCTTCCAGCGAATGAATGACTTTATTTGGCGCGCTTTTCACAGAATCGAGGAGTTCACCCCAAGTTGTATCCCCATAAATCGTCGGCGCATCGGTATGGATTTTACCGGCAAGCTGCTTCATGACCTGCTTTACACCGCCGGCATAATGAAAATCTACAACTGTATACGGTCCGCTTGGAATCACTGCATTGATGCAGTAAATTTCCTTCGCATACTTTTCAAAATCTGCCAGTGTAAGCTTGATACCAAGTTCATATGCGTATGCCAGGATATGCAGTACCGCATTGGTTGATCCTGCAACTGCCATATCAAACATGATCGCATTTTCCAGAACATCTTTCGTGATCAGATCTTTTGGTGTCTTTCCGGACCTGGCAAGCTGTACCATGTATTTTCCTGCTGTTCTTGCAGCACGAAGTCTTGCATTATCTGATGCAGGAATCGTAGATGTTCCCGGCATAACAAGGTTCAATACCTCACCTAACATCTGCATCGTGTTGGCTGTTCCCATAGAAGGGCATGCACCAAAAGACGGGCAGACGCTTTCTTCCATTTCAAATAACTCAGCTTCGGAAGCACCTGAGAATCTTGCCGCATCCAGATCTGCCTCTACAACTGTCTTACCACAGTAATTTCCGGCCTGCATTGATCCCCCGGTCACTACCAGAGCCGGAATATCCAGTCTGCACGCTGCCAGATAACATCCGGCAATGATCAGATCACAGGATGCCACACAACAGATCGCATCAAAATTATGTATTCTGGATACAAATTCGATGGACATTGCCACGATATCTCTTCCTACCTGCTCATACTTCATCTCATCCGCACCATTTGCCACATATCCGCAAGTAGCCGGGATTCCGAATTCTACCGGGATTCCTCCTGCTGCCCAGATTCCCTCTTTTACAGCTTCTGTCACCTGGCGAAGATGCGCAGTTCCGGGAGAACCTGCCATGTAAGAATTCGGTATTCCGATATGCGGTTTCTGACGGATATCTTCATCCGAATATCCTGCCGCCTTCATCATAACACGGCGGTGTGCCGCTTCTGTTCCGTTCCAGTAATTGTATCCCATTATTCTTCTCCTTTAATTCATGATACACTTAAACTCCTTTGAATTTCATTCCCCTGTTCTATGCTATTCCAGTTTCCGGTCGTTGAAAAGTCTGTAAAACTGATATCAGACTTCACTTTTTCTTAATACATTGTTAACTCTTTGATTTGCGCTTATATTTTCACTTTTTCTTATGTTTGATTTTAAAAAAATTTATAATAAAATCCCACGGATATTGATTATCTTCCTTATATTAAGTAAGATAGTAAAAGAGCATTGTTTATCAACACCACGGGAGGTTTCATCATGTCTAAATACGATGTGATTCTTGATGTCTATGAGAATCAGAGCATCTCAAAAGCTGCTCAAAAACACAACTACACACAGTCAGCTGTCAGCCAGACCATTCGCAATTATGAAAAAGAGATTGGTCTCAAGCTGTTCAAGCGTTCAAAAAACGGAATGGAAGCACTTCCCGGGACAGAACCCATCTTTGAAGAACTTATGCATATCCGCTCCGCCAATACACGGATCGATCAGATTGTCTCAAATATCAACAATCTGGACAGTGGTTTTATCCGCATCGGAACGGTGCAGAGCATTGCCTATAACTGGCTCCCCGGAGTACTGAAAAATTTTTCTGCCGAATACCCGAATATCACCTTTCGGCTCTATGTTGACGGATTTCAGAACCTGACGGAAAAGCTTCGCAAAAAAGAACTGGACTGTATCTTTGTTTCGCAATATGTCGCAAAGGATTTCCAAAATCTGCCTGTCGGCACCGACGAACTGGTTCTGGTTACTTCCCTGGACCATCCTCTTGCCGATCAGCTGACGGTATCTTTTGCCGATATTGACGGACAGGATTTTGTTCTCTCCGCCGATGATTTTGATTATGAAACCGGAAAATTATTCCGATTAAACCATATCACGCCTAACGTAAGATTTCGGATCAATGAAGACTATACCGCGATTAAAATGGTGGAACAGGGCTTTGGCATCACTGTACTTCCCAAACTTCTGCTTCATAATATTCCATTCAACGTCTGTGTCCGTTCCTTTACCGAACACTTCCGCAGGAATCTGTCCGTAGCCTATCTGGATACACCTGAACTCTCTCCTGCACTTGATAAGTTTCTTACCTTTGTCACCAAATGGGCCAAAGAATGTAAGTTGATCTGATTTCCTGTCACACACAAAACGGCACAAAGTTCTTCTATGACTTTGTGCCGTTTTGCGCGTAACTTTATTTTGTTTATTTTCTCAGACCATCTCTGAGCGCATCCAGATTATTTCTCTATAATTCCGTATTTATAACCACTTTCTTTCATTAATTCAAGGTATGGTTTCGGATCAAAATATTCCGGTGCATAGACCCCAGCTTCTTTCCAGATTCCTCTTCCGATCAGCTCCAGTGCAAGTGCTGCTCCAAATCCTGTCTGGGCGGTAACAGCCTGGGTTCCCCATCTTTCGATAGACTCCTGATTATCAAATGGCTGATACAGGAAGTATTCTTTTTCCTTTCCGTCTTTCTTTCCGATACACTGTACTCCGACCAGCATTTTTCCGGTCATCTCATCTCCGATATCTTTTGGCTGCGGTGCGCAGGCTGCAACCACATCTCTTGGAACTACCTTCACATCCCCTACCTGCACCGGCTTGATACTGCGAAGTCCCAGTTTATCCAACACCTTGAGTGCTGTGATCAGATTTTCGTCAAGGCTGATCTTGAAGGTTGCCTTTTTCAATCCATACTGGCTTAAGTAGCGTGCCATCGTCACAACTTCCTCATGCTCTACCTTTACCAGAGTATTTTTTCCTACTCCTTCCGGCATCTCATAGACTTCCTGCCCTGCAAATGCTTTTTCTACGATAAATCCGCCCTTCTCCTTATCATACTCAACATTCGGGTTCATTACCTCATCCAGCACGGTCCACACGTTGAATCCAAACATAATGTCATCCGGATCTGCACCCGGAACAGACAGATTTCCGCCGTCTTTTACATGAACTTCTGTGATTTCATCCAGAAGCTCTGTCGCTGCGTATTTTGCAAATACATTTACAACCCCCGGATCGATTCCCATACAGATCACAGCCATATTCCCCTGCTTTTTCCAGGCTTCATGACGGTCAAAATTGTATTTTGTCATCGGTTCAGTATAGCTGTTCTCAATACCAAGTCCGTAAGCCGGATCTTCCATCGGAACCGACCAAGTTCCCATACTTCCGTAATCTGCACCCGTTTTAAATGCAGCGTCAAAAATCATATTACTTGCAAAAGGTGGTGCTGCATCCATCACAAAATCAATCTTATGCTCCCGGATCAGTTCTGCCATTTTCTCTGTATTTGTCGCATCAATCTTAGAAGCTTCAAAACGGGAATCCCCCTTCATCATACCGACAACTTCCTCTGCCCTTTTCAGATCATAGTCGCAGACCAGCACATATTTCAGCCATTCTCCCTTTTGGTCTCTCCACTGCATTACTTTTAAAATACTTTCACCGACAGCACCGGCTCCTACAAGCATCATTCTCATCTTTTTTTCCTCCAGCTTTTCTTTTTCTTCTGTCAAATTTTATTCAAAAAATGCCCTTTCCCTTCTTCCTCGGATAATACTTCTGTATGCCACCACGTACTGCCTGCTAACAGTCTCATCTCATATTAGTGCCCATATAAAAAGGGCAGAAAAAAACAGATACACGAAAAAAATCGTTCATCTGTTTTCTCTGTCCTTTTACCAGTTGGTTCTAGCCTCGTAGGTGGTGCTTTCTTTGCACACTCTCCAAAGATTCGTCAGGTCGCCTTCCTTTTTGCCTGTCAGTTTCCACGAAAGGAAGATGTTACCTTACGCTTTGCTTCTTCGGCCCCTTGCGGTGTCTAGGACGTCCCTCATCCGACATATTCTTGATAAATTTAAGTTTACCCTTTTTTATCTGTCCGGTCAAATCTTTTATTTCTTTCCTCCGAAAATAGCCCCCATAAAACGAACATAAGTATAAACAACAAGTGCTACTGCAATAATTGTCTCGATCAGAACTACATACTGAAGGAATGGCATTGGATGTCCCATATTTGCTGCACATGCCATAGTTTGTTTACTTGCGATCGCACTGATAACAAATGGGGATGTGAAGGCTGCATAGCTTGGAAACACTGCCTTCCTGTGCGATCATCAGAAATATTTTCAAATCATGAATATCCATCTATTTTCTCCCTCTTTTACTCATATTTCTATTATAACACACTTCGTTTGTTTTTCCTAACCACCCATTCAACACTTTTAACCGAAAATTAAATCCAGTTACAGTCTCCACCGGTAATTGCAAGACTCAGAAGTCCATCCATTTTCTCTACTTCTTCTTCACCGATGATCTTTTCCAGTAATTCTGCCGTGTCCAGAGCATCTTCCATGGATTCGTCTGGTCCGATCTCATAGTCGATCTCTGCCTCACATTCCGGACATGGGATCCGGTTCATTGTCTGTAAGGATAAGAAACGGTTTCCACATTTTTTACATTCATAAAATCCACACTCTTTTGTGCCATCTGGTACGTAGTACATCGTATTTTAACTTCCTCTCCACATTTTAGTTTTTATATACAAAACATTCTCTCTTTTGTATGATCTTCCACTGCCTAGTATACACTATCTGACATATAAAAGTATAGTGTTATCCAGTTCATGCCCAAGAAAAAAAAGGACCATTTCCCATTTCTCAGGGAAACAGTCCTTTCACTTATCTTCAATTATTCTTCGACTTTCACCGGATTGGTCACACTTACCTTATGATCATACCAGACTCCTTTTTTTCCGAGCAGAGCCACATCAAATTCTTTATCCAGTTCAGGAACCGGAATATCAAATCCATAAACTTCTTCTGTTGCACCGTCGCTATAGGTTACCGTATCTGTTGTAGGTTCCAGAAGTTCTGCACCATCTTTCTGTGCATCTTCGGATGTTCCTTCAAACAGGTTGACGATCTTCTTAGAAACCAGGCTGACATGGATCGTCATTTTCCCGTCTTTTACTGTGAGTGTTCCTTTTCCGTCATTCGCTTCATTTACATGAAACATTCCGCTGTCAGTCTTGAACTCTGCTGTGTAGGTTCCGTCTTCAAGCTCACACTCTGTCTGTTCCTCTGTTTCCTCTTCTTTAGCAGAAGAGCTTTCTGCTGTCTTTGCTTTCGTATCTGATGTGTCTGATTTTGCACCGCATCCGCTCATCATTCCCACTGCCATTACAGCAGATAATACCAATACTAACAGTTTCTTTTTCATCTTATAAATCCCTCTTTTTTTATTTATTCTGCATCAATTGCAGCCTGTGTATGTGCCACATAAAGCTGCTGGATCGCATCGATCTCACCAAGACCTGCAATCTGTGTATCAATACTGTCAAATACTCCGGATGCTTCAAACTGGCTCTTCCAAGAATCGTCATCATCGCCTGCCATATCGTTGTTTGCATGATCTCCTGCTACAACCATCAGTGGACGAAGGATTACTTTCTTGTATCCTGCATCTTTCAGCTTTTCAATTACTGCTTCACAAGCGGTATCTTCCGGTTCGCCTTCTACGGTTCCGATAAATACATTCTCATAACCAAGCTGTTCCATCTGTGTCTGCATCTGTGAATAGCTGATCTTTGCTGTATGAGAAGTTCCATGTCCCATAAATACAAATGCGGTTCCCTCTTCTTTTGCCGCATCCAGGCTGTCAAATCCAGCTGTCTTTACAGCTTCTGCTGTAATTGCTTCTGCAACAGCTGCTTTATCCTCATTGATCGCTGTTTCATCCGCTCCGACTTCACCGAGAAGTGGTTCTGCAATTTTTACAGATTCAAATTTATCTTTGTAGTTTTCAACTGCTTCTGTCAGTTCATCATACTCGGCACCATGCATCAGATGTGTCGGCTGTACGACCAGGTTCTTAACCCCGTTGTCGACTGCTCTTTCCAGTGCCTGATCCATATTGTCGATCTTCTCATCATCACGGGCCTGTACATGGTTGATGATGATCTGTGCTGTAAATGCTCTTCTTACAGACCAGTCCGGATATGCTGCCTGAAGTGCTTTTTCCACACCACCGATATCCTCTGCACGACTGTCATTAAAAGATGTACCAAAGCTTACAACCAGAATTTCATTTTCTCCGATGTTATCTTCGTTCAGCGGCTCATCTTTCGATGCATCGCCTGTATCCCTTCCAAAATAATCCGGATCAGCGTTCTCACCTTCTACCAGTTCTTTCTGTGCATCAGTAAGCTTATCCCAGGCTTCTTTTGCAGCCTTACACTGTTCATCTGTCTTGTCTGTTCTTTCCTGCACATAAATGTCATCGATCAGCTTTGCCACTTTGTCTGCTGCCTCCTGATCGCTGTCTTCGGATGTTTCTTCTGTCTTTGTAGAAGAAGTGTCCTCTGTCTTCTTGCTTCCACATCCAGTCATCATAGACACCGTAAGTGCTGTTGCCAGTAATGCTACTAATACTCGTTTCTTCATCTTGATCCTCCCTGACTTTTTTGTCATACTTTCAGGAATCGGAATGATATTCATTACACTTTACAGCATATTTTTTGTAAACAAAAAAATCCCCCGTATCTAAATTTAACGAGGGCGTACAAAAAAGAAACTGACATTTTGCCCTCGCAAAATCAGTCTGAAGTTTCTATCTTTCGTACTGCCAGTTACTCGTGGCATGAACTTTCCGTTCCTGTACTGCGAAAGGCAGGTCTCCCGACTGATTGCTCAGACGCTTGTGGCTTTCCTTCCCGGTCTCCCAGTGGTATGACAGCCTAAGCTTGCAAATTACGGTGACGAGTTCATACAGGACTTGCACCTGTTTCCCTTTTCACCAATCCAGACATTCCGTCTGATTGACACCTTACGCATCTGTATTTATTTTTCTAAACAAGCCTATTCTAGCACAGGCGTATGAATAGTGTCAAGAAAGGCTTGTCTGCTTCAGCACCGGCATCCGGAAAATCTGCACGATCAGCGGAATCACCATAACAAACCACACAATCGGCTCCGCAATGATAACCCCCGTATATCCAAGATGTGGAACCAGTGTAAATGCGATCACTATTTTTCCAAGCATCTCAAGTGTACTTGATACGATCGGTGTAATATGGTCATCCAGTCCCTGCATGGCATTTCGCACAATGCAGATTACTGCTGTTACATAATAAAACAATGTATCAAATTTCAGATATCTGGTCGCATTTAAGATCACATTTTCATTATGTGTACCTGTTACCAGATAGACCAGTTTATCTCCAATCGTGTAGCTTGCCACGATCACAAGTGTACACCAGATACAAGTATAGAAAATCGCAAGCCAGATCCCTTTTTTGATCCGGTCGATCTTTCCTGCTCCAAGGTTCTGTCCACAGTAGGTCGCCATCGTATTTCCAAATACTGTAAACATGATCATAAACATTTCAGTCAGCTTCCGGGCCGCTGTCTGTGCTACGATATAATCATTTCCAAGTTTATTGATCGCTGTCTGAAGCGTCAGGGAACCGATATTGATCAGAGAACTCATGAATCCCATGGACATTCCCGCACCCAACATATTTTTCACCATAACCGGATTCGGATCTTTGAAATCTTCCCGGCTAAGTCTTAACAGTTCATATCTCTTTACCATATAAATCCAGCACACAACAAAGGCGATTGCCTGTGCCAGTACCGTTGCGATCGCAGCTCCCCGCACTCCGCTTTTCAGCACTACGACAAAAAGCAGATCCCCAACAATATTCAGTACAACTGAGATTGCCAGGATCACAAGAGGCGTCACCGTATCTCCGAGTGACCGGAGTGCAGCCGCGCAGGCATCATAGAGAAATGTCGCCACAAGCCCTGCAATGATCACAAAAATATAGCTTTTCGCCGTCGCCATCAGATCTGACGGAACATTCAGTATATTTAAGATCGGCTGTAAAAATAACAATCCGAACACCGTAAAAAATATTGCAATTCCTGTACCCATGGTCAGCGACATTGCGAATGATTTCTTCACATTTTTATAATCTTTTGCGCCAAATTTCTGTGCGATGATAATGGCGAATCCACCGGAAAGTCCCTGCAAGAATCCAATGATCAGATTACTTAAGGTTGTGGTCGCGCCGACAGCCGCCAGCGCGTCCTCTCCCAGGAAAGTTCCGACAATTCTGGTATCCACAAGACTGTATGTAAGTTGCAGAAGATTTGCGAAAAAGATCGGCAGCGCAAAAGCCAGTATCAGTGTGGATGGTTTTCCTTTTGTTAGATCTTTCATATTTTAAATTTCATCCTGTCTAATTTTTCTTGTTTTCTCAATCCTTTTTCATATTATTTTGCTGCCAGATGCTTATCCAGTGCATCTTTCAGCTGTGTCAGTGCCTGCTTTACAGTCGCACGAGGGCAGGCAACATTGAATCTTTCGAACTGCGCCGTCTCAGGTCCAAAGATAATTCCCGAATCCAGCCACAATTTCGCTTCCTCCAGCATCAGATGTTCCAGCTCTTCATTGCTGAATCCGTACCCGGAGAAATCAACCCATACCAGATAGGTTCCTTCCGGCTCTACCATCTTCGCCTTCGGGAAATTCTCTTTTACGAACTTGCTCATGTACTGTACATTTTCGTAAATATACTGTACCAGTTCATCTACCCACCCGGCACCTTTGGTGTAACATACCTTGACTGCAAGCTGTCCCATCAGACTTCCCTGGCTGTAAGCTGCCTGTGTATTCGCCCACTGGTATTTCTTCCGCAGCTCTTCATTTGGAATGATGATATTTGCCGGCTGAAATCCTGCTACATTAAATGTCTTTCCTGGGGAGCTGTAAAGCGCAAGGATCTGACGGTACTTTTCGTCCAGATTCATACAGCTTGTGAAGGTATGTCCCGGGAAAATGAAATCACAATGCATTTCATCCACCATCCAGATTACATTGTATTTCAGACAGATTTCTGCAACTCTTTCCAGTTCTTCTCTTGTCCAGACCCTGCCGACCGGGTTGTGCGGATTACAGAAGATCAGCGCTTTTACGCCTTCCTCCTGAATCATTTTTTCCATCTTTTCAAAATCAATTGAATAATGATTATTCTCATAGCGAAGCTGGCAGTTTACCAATCTTCTTCCGTCATTTTTTATTACTTCACTGAATGGATAGTAAACCGGCTGCATCACCATCATGGCATCTCCCTCTTCGGTAAATGCTCTTACGCTTGTTCCGAGTGCATAGACAATCCCAGCACCAAGTGTTACCCACTCCGGTTCGATCGTATATCCATAACGTGTGGAGAACCAATGGTTCATTGCTGCAAAATATTCATCCAGCGGATCCGTATAACCAAAGATTCCATGGTCAATTCTCTTGTGGAATTCATCCAGAATTTCATCCGGAAGACGGAAATCCATGTCTGCCACCCAGAGCGGAAGCAGGTCATCTCTTCCCTTCCTTTTCATTCCGAAATCATATTTCAGGCAGTCCGTTCCATGTCTGTCGATTACTTCATCAAAATTGTATTTTCCCATGTGTCTGCTCCTTTGTATTTCTTCTTCGTTTCTTATACCGCATTTTCTATGGTATGTCAATGTTTTCCTACTTATAAAATGTGTTATTCACAATACACTTTGAACAGTAGCCATTCTCCATTTCTGCCATACGGTAAAAGTCGGCTTCTTCTACTATATATAAAAATCCCGATTAAACACTGTAGTCTCCCACAAGTTTAACCAGGATCTTTTCATTTTACCGAATACAAATATAAACCATATACACCGCATACATGCACAGCATTGCAATTCCTTCTTTTTGGTTGATCACCTTGGATGTCCATGCAAATACCAGCACAACCAGACTCATCACGATCAGCACAACCGTATCAATGATGTTGTCCATAAGGAACGCCACCGGACTGATCGCAGCTGCCACTCCAAGTACCAGAAGGATATTGAAAATATTAGAACCAATTACATTTCCGAGTGCCATATCCACTTCATTCTTCCTTGCTGCAACGATGGATGTCATCAGCTCCGGAAGACTGGTTCCAAGTGCCACGATCGTAAGTCCGATCAGTGTCTGGCTGAGTCCGAATGCCAGCGCGATGGAAGAAGCACTGTCTACAACAAAATCTCCGCCGTATTTGATTCCGATCATTCCACCGATGATGTAGATCGCACATTTCCACATCGGGATCAGCTTGATCTCTTCGTCAACAAACTCGCCTTCTTCTTTCATCAGTTCATCTTCTTTGTGTGCCGCTCTTGCCTTCTTCGCAGAATTGATCATCCACAGAAGATAACCTGCAAAAAGAATCAGAAAAACAACTCCATCTATATGTCCCAGAATCATTCCAATATATCCAAGTACCATCAGCAGTGATGCACAGATGATAGAAAGCGGAAATTCTTTTTTCAGCGTATCTTTTTTAATTGTAAGTGGTGCAAATAATGCACAGGCTCCACAGACTACCATCAAATTAAAAATATTCGATCCAACTACGTTACTTACTGCCAGCGTATTATTTCCGGCAAGAGATGCTGTTACACTGACTGCACATTCCGGAAGACTGGTTCCCATCGCAACGATCGTCATACCGATGATCATGGATGGAATCCGAAGCTGTTTGGCAACGGAAGAGCTGCCTTCTACGAAATAGTCCGCTCCTTTTAACAAAAGTACAAATCCAATAACAAGGATTAGAATTGATTTTATAAGCTCCATAGTAAAAGTCCTCTCCTTTAAATAATTTACTTTAAATAGCAACTTTCACTATAGGACAAGAACTCATTAGTGTCAATAAAAAATCCCAAAGATCCTTTTTACCTTTCGTTTACCGGATAAAGTTGGTCGCAATTTTTTCTTCTTTCTCAGGCAATCCAAACTGCTCTTTTCCAAGTGCAATACTCTTCATAAGGAAAGTCATATTTCTTGCAAGTGTACGCATCGTCTGCCTGCCTTCCTCATCCTTTTCGGCCTCTCCCGGTGCTGCCCCATGGATGCTGTTCCAGTACTGGCTGGATGCAACCGGCATTCCGGAAATGGTAAAATATTTGTTCAGCTCATCAAATGTCGCAGAACATCCGCCACGTCTTGCACAGGCAACGCTTGCTCCCACTTTCATCGTTTTATCAAAATGACTGCTGTAGAACAGTCTGTCAAGACAGGCGATCAGAGTTGCATTTGCAGACGCATAGTACACCGGACTTGCGATTACAAGACCATCTGCTGCCTCAAATTTGGTTGCCATCTCATTCACCACATCATCAAAAACACATTTGCCTTTTTCGTAGCAGGAACCACAGGCAATACAGCCACGGACTGCCTGGTTTCCGATTACAATATTTTCTACTTCTATACCATTTTCTTTGAAAACATTTTCCATCTCGCGAAGTGCAATGGCTGTGTTACCATTTGCTTTCGGGCTTCCGTTGAGCATAAGTACTTTTAAATTTTCTTTCATGATAAAATCTTCCTTTCTGGTAATCATACCATCTTGTTTTACTATGATTTTATTTTCCTCTTTTTTTCTTTTCTCTGCAAGATGGAAATGATGATATATTTTTTAGCACACAAAAAAGGGCGTGTGAAAAAACGAGAGTTTTTTCATGCGTCCTTTTGCTTATGGTTATAATAATAGTTATATTACATAAAAAAGGGTATAATTCCCCTTACCCCATAAGAATGCTATTATGAACTCC
>SKED01002425.1_pt1 | contig 13364 bp, 8 predicted proteins | sample 4826651 | NCBI WGS metagenome assembly SKED01 (sample SAMN11008818, study PRJNA524170) | human gut metagenome | biome: Human fecal sample; material: Feces; isolation source: fecal sample from pouch patient p19 | host: Homo sapiens | place: Israel: Tel-Aviv | collected 2016-06-28
AAAGCAGACGGTCAGTTTTTCTTAATACGAAAGTTGAAAATAATACGAGGAGTTTAGGATTATGAAAAAGAAAATATTGAAGATTACCTTAAGTGTCGTTTTAATTTTGATTCTGGCTGTGGGTATAGGTCTGGCATATTTAGTAGGGGCGGCAGGCGGTGGTGGACCGTTTGATTTTGTTTGGAAGAACAAACTGAAAAAAATGCCAGGAAACGCAGAAAAATATAGTCTGGAAAATGTAGAACCCTTAGAAAACAGTCCGCTTGAAGGAAAGCGTATTTGCTATCTTGGATCGTCTGTAACTTTAGGGCTGTACTCAATGGATGTTTCCTTTGTAGATTATATCTCTTATAGAAATGGCTGTGAGTATGTAAAAGAGGCCGTAAGTGGTACTACTTTAGTGGATAACGGAAAGACGTCTTATATCCAGAGGATGAAAAATAATATCGGTACAGATGAGAAATTCGATGCATTTGTCTGCCAGCTTTCCACGAATGACGCGTCGAAGGAAATGCCGATAGGAGAACTCAGCCGTTCAGAAAATTTGGAAGATTTTGATACACAGACGATAACAGGAGCAATGGAATATATCATTGTATATGCAAAGCAGACATGGAATTGTCCCGTGATCTTTTATACTGGAACAAAATATGACAGTAAACAGTATCAGCAGATGGTAGATGTATTATTTGAGCTTCAGGATAAATATGGAATAGGCGTGATCGACCTTTGGAATGACGAGGAGATGAATGACGTTTCTGAAAAAGAATATGAAGTTTATATGGCAGATCCGGTTCATCCGACGCAGGCAGGATATCTGGAATGGTGGACGCCTAAGATGGAAGAATATTTATATCAATTTTTAGAAAGATGATTATTATATTAAGTTTCGTCGGTAAACCGCTTATATATCGTTGGTGATTTGCCCTTTGGGATTATTTATAATTGAATCAAACAATGAAAGGACGGATAACGAAATGGAAAATGCAGTTACAAAAAGAGAAAAAATCAGTTATGGTTTGTATTTTATGGGACAGAATGTATTCTATGGACTGATAGGATATATGACTACATATTTTACAGATATCGGCATAACGGCAGCATTGGTTGCGATCGTGGCGCTGATCACGAAAGTGTGGGATGCCATCAACGATCCGATCTTCGGTATGATCATGGATAAGGTAAATTTTAAGAAAGGGAAATTCCTGCCGTGGCTTCAAATATCTGTCATAGCGATTCCGGTGGCGACCATTCTTCTTTTTACAATACCTACCGGGATTCCCATGATGGCTAAAATCATATGGGCAACACTTGCTTATATGTTATGGGATACAGCCTATACCCTTTGTGATGTGCCGATTTTTGGTATTGTCACCACGATGACAACGGACCAGAAGGAACGTATTTCACTAAACAGTATAGGAAGGATGTTTGTTATTTTTGCAGGTATTGTTACAGGAATTGTCCTGCCGTTGGTACGGCAGCGGTTAGGCGGCTGGGCGACAACAGTAATTGTGTTATCTCTTTTGTCAGTTGTTATGATGATTCCAATCTGTCTGTTCGCAAAGGAGAGAGTAATTGAAAAAGAAAGAGCACTGGACGAAGGGGCAGAAGATAGTTATACGCTGCGCGATATGGCAGAATGTCTGCGAAAGAACAAATATTTATTGATTTTCTTTGCGGCTCCGCTCATCAGCAGCCTGCTTAATGTTGGTGCAAATTGGGGCTTATATGTTGCCCGGTACTGCCTTGGCGGTGAAGAAGCTGCCTCATATGTTTCGATGACGGTGATTATTCCGACCTTAATCGGTGCGGTTATGGCAGTAGAATTATGCAAGAAATATGACAAATTTAAAGTCTTCTATATTTCATATGTTTTCGCTTTACTTCTGGGAATTGTAAGATTCATTGCTGGGTATGAGAATATGACGGTGTATGTGACTTTAAATGCCTTAGGAGGAATTCCGCTGGGAATAGCAGTTATACTGCAGTATCAGTTTACGCCGGACTGCTACGAGTATGGACAGTACAAGACAGGATTAAAAATGCGTGGTGTAACGTTTGCAGCGCAGACATTTTTTACAAAATTAAATGGAGCGGTCGCAACAGCAGTCAGTGTGTTTGCGTTAACTTTAATCGGCTTCCGGGAAGGAGAAGGCGTTGTTCAGGCGGCAGGATTTGCCGATAAATTATGGACATTCAGCTGTCTTGGCAGCATTATCGGGGGGATTTGCACTCTGCTTATGCTTCGCCTTTACAAGCTTAATGACCATGATGTCCAGCTGATGGCAAAATGCAACAATGGTGAGATTAGCCGTGAAGAGGCAGAGTCACAGATGATCAATCAGTATTAAGAAAAGAATGGAGGACTTTTGCGATGGACAGAATAAAGGAACTGATTTCAAAAATGACGCTGGAAGAGAAGGCAAGTCTCTGCTCGGGCGCTGATAACTGGCATACGAAAGAAATCAAACGACTGAACATTCCGTCAGTTATGATGGTGGACGGCCCTCACGGACTGAGAAAGCAGGAAGGGGAAACGGATCATCTGGGATTGAATGAAAGTGTGAAGGCCGTTTGTTTCCCAGCAGCCTGTGCAACAGCCTCCAGCTTCGATGTTGACCTGATGGAACGGATGGGAGAGACGCTGGGAGCGGAGTGTCAGGCCGAGAATGTAAGCATGCTGCTTGGCCCGGCGGTGAATATTAAAAGGAGCCCGTTATGCGGGCGGAACTTTGAGTATCTGTCGGAGGATCCATATCTGGCAGGTAGGATGGCATCGGCATATATCCGCGGAGTACAGAGTCAGGGCGTGGGGACAAGCATTAAGCACTTCGCACTGAATAACCAGGAAACACTCCGTATGACGATATCTTCCGAGGTGTCAGAACGTGCGCTCAGGGAAATCTACCTGCCTGCGTTTGAGGAAGCGGTGAAAGAATCAGCTCCAAGAACCGTCATGTGTAGCTACAACAAAATAAATGGAGAATATGCTTCGGAAAACAGATATCTTCTGACAGATATCCTGAGAAAAGAATGGGGATACAAAGGCTGCGTCGTCAGTGACTGGGGCGCTGTAAATAACCGTGTGAAAGGACTGCAGGCCGGACTGGATCTGGAGATGCCTTATTCCGGAGGATACAATGACAGACAGATTGTGAAAGCAGTACAGGAGGGAAGACTGGACGAAGCTGTGCTGGATGAAGCGGTGGAGCGGGTATTGAATGTTGTATTTGCCGGTGAAGAGCAGCATTGTCCGGAAATTATATCTGATAAGGAAACAGATCATAAAAAAGCAGCGGATATTGAGACGGAATGTGCGGTCCTGCTAGAAAATAACGGTATACTTCCGTTGAATACAGACAGAAAGGTTGCCTATATAGGGGAATTTGCCGAAAAGCCGCGGTATCAGGGCGGCGGCTCCAGCCATATCAATCCGTTCAGGGTCGTTTCGGCATTAGATGCTGCCGGAGAAAAAGGGCGTAGCGTGACTTATGCAAAAGGATTTTCTATGGAAAATGACGCGATGACGGAACAAGAGCTAGAAAAAGCGCTTCGGACTGCTGCAGAAGCAGACGTCGCGGTGATCTTTGCCGGTCTGCCTGAGATATTTGAGTCGGAAGGGTATGACAGAACATCTATGAAGCTGCCCCAATGCCAGGACCGTCTGATCGAAGAAGTGTTGAAAGTACAGCCTAATGTTGTAGTTGTACTCCACAATGGAAGCCCGGTAGAACTGCCCTGGGCTGATAAAGTAAGCGCGATCCTTGAAATGTATCTCGGAGGTCAGGGCGTTGGCGAAGCCTGTGACTGGCTGTTATACGGAGAAGCGAATCCGTCCGGCAGGCTGGCGGAGACATTCCCGTACCGGCTGGAAGATAATCCGAGCTACCTTCATTTCCCAGGAAATGGAAAGCGGGTGTTATATGGTGAGGATATCTTTGTCGGGTACCGCTATTATGATACAAAGAAGGTTCCGGTGCGGTATGCATTCGGACATGGGCTGTCTTACACGGAATTTGCTTATGAGGACTTGAATTTGTCATCGGCTCAAATGACGGATGAGGATATCCTGACGGTCTCCTTCAAGGTGAAAAATACAGGAAAGACAGAAGGAAAAGAAGTCGTACAGCTGTACGTGGCTGACCTGTGCGGCATATCGGAGAGACCGGTCAAGGAATTGAAAGGATTTGCCAAAGTTCATCTCCTGCCGGGAGAGGAAAAAACGGTGTCGATGGAAATTTTGGCGAGGGATCTTTCCTATTATGAAGAACGTCTCGGGGACTGGTATGCGCCATCCGGAACATACCGGATCCTGATCGGCCATGCTTCTGATGACATCCGATTACATGCTGATATTGTATTTGAAACACAGAAAGAACTGCCCCTTCGCGTAGATTTCACAACAACGTTCGGAGAATTATTGGATCATACGAAAACCGCTCCCGTTATTACGGAACTGCTGGCTCCATTGGCAGCAGCAGCCGCATCAGCAGAAGGTATGAGTGACGAATACAAGAAGCTGGGAGAGCAAGTTATCCGGGAAATGCCGATGAAATCTCTGCTGGGACAGATGCCGGGAGAACAGGTGGAACAGCTGATCGGTCAGTTGAATTGCTTACTTGCACAATAGGATAATTGAGGAAGGATGTTCAAAAAATGAAAAAAGAACACGAAATTTTATTTGAACCATTTAAAATTGGAACGGTAATGATTAAAAACCGTTTTGTTTTGGAACCAATGGAAGGTACAAACATGATAGACTGCTTACCTATTTTTAAAATTGGTGAGGATATCTATGATTATTATGTGGAGCGTGCAAAGAATCATGTAGGTTTAATTATTCCCGGAATGGTTACTCTGCGTAGTATGGTGGGGAAACAGTGGCTTTATGAGCAGAAAGAAATATTCGAAGGACTAAAGCCGCTTTTAGCAGAAATTCATAGTTACGGTGCAAAAGTGTTTTTGCAGATTGGTGCAGGATGGGGACGAACATTTACCATGCCGCTGGCATTAAAGGAACTTTATGAAAAAGAGAAGGAAACCGGACAAAAGTCCATGTTTGACTGGGATAATCTTCTTGTAGCCCCTAGTGAACTGCCTAACCGTTGGCTTCCAGAAATTATACATAGACCACTGACGGAAGGAGAAATTCTTGAGTATGTGGATGCCTATGGTAAGACAGCCAAACTTTGTATGGAGACAGGGTTTGACGGTGTGGAAGTGCATGCCGTGCATGAAGGCTATCTGCTGGATCAGTTTACAACGAAGTATACGAATCGGAGAACAGATCAGTATGGGGGGACTTTTGATAACCGCTACAGGTTTGCGAAAGAAGTTGTAGAGGAGATTAAGCGACAGTGCGGTGACACATTCCCTGTATCCCTTCGGTATTCCGTAACCAGTAAGACAATCGGCTTTGGTATCGGGGCAGTTTATGGTGAGAAATTTACAGAAGCCGGCAGAGATCTTGAGGAAGGGCTGAAAGCCGCAAAATATCTTCAGGATGCAGGATATGACATGCTTAATGCGGACAATGGGACTTACGATTCATGGTACTGGGCGCATCCGCCTGTATATATGCCTTTAAACTGTAACATGGCGGAGGTGACACGATTAAAAGAAGTGGTAGAAATTCCTGTGGTATGTGCAGGAAGAATGCAGCCGGATGAAGCTTCAGCATCTATATCAGAAGGAAAACTGGATGCTATGGGAATCGGACGTCAGTTCCTGGCGGATCCGGAATATATTGTAAAACTGGAACAGGAGAAATTTAGCGACATTCTTCCTTGCATTGCATGTCATAATGCATGTCTTCCGATTTATCATTATGAAGGCGTTGGCTGTGAAATCGATGAAGAGGATGGAAAAACACAAGGGCATTGTGCGTTGAACCCTAGGACATTCTGTGAGCAGAAATATGATTTTGAGAAAAAAGCAGCTGTAACGAAAAGTATTGCGGTCATCGGCGGGGGTATCGCTGGGATGACTGTAGCCCGAATTGCGGCAATACGAGGTCATGAGGTAACTATTTATGAAAAGAGTGACCGGCTCTGTGGTGTGTTTAATGCTGCAGCAGCACCTGAATTCAAAGAAAAAGATAAAGAATTTATAAGATGGATTCAACAAGAAATAGAAAGCCTGCCGATTAAAGTGGAATACAACTGTGAAATTACAACTCTGGCTGAGCTGACAGAAGATGAAATTATCATTGCTACGGGCGCAAAACCTAGAAAGCTAGATGTTCCGGGACAGGAAAAAGCTATTGAAGCAACGGAATATCTGCTGGGGAGAAAAGTAGGAAAGGACGTCGCTGTAATCGGCGGAGGTTTGACGGGCTGCGAGATTGCCTATGACCTTGTGCTGAAAGGAAAACGACCGGTTATTGTGGAAATGGCAGACGATATTTTAAAGACCAAGGGACTCTGCATGGCAAACTCCAGTTGTATGAGAGACTTATTGCGGTATTATGAAGTTCCTATTTATAAAAACGCAAAGCTCTTAGAAATCATTGAAAATGGAATTGTTATTGAGACAGCGGAAAAGACAATACAGTTGGAATGCGACGACGTGATAATGAGCTGTGGTTATATGCCAGACACGAGGCTTGTTGACGGCGGAACACAACAGGGGAAAACGAATATTCATATAGTCGGCGATGTTAAAAAGGTTGGAAATTTGAAAACAGCAATCTGGGAGGCTTATGATTTAGCATTTTCTTTGTAAGATTAAACTCTTAAGCGGACAAAGAGGCTTTTAATATATTATAGAAACACTGCTATAAGAATTATTGATACCATTAGGCTGTCGATTTTTGAGGGATGTCATATACAGAATTATACTGACTAATATTAAGTTTTAATCGGTATTTCAATTTGTGTGATGTAATCATCAAAGGAGTCAATGAAGAGTTCATTGATTCCTTTTTCATATGCAAAATCGCAAAATGTAATACCATGCTTGTTGGGCCGGCTCTATCAAAGATGATAAGCCCTTTTTCCTGTCTCAGAAACCTGGATAGGACTTAGATTTCTTACCCAGTTTAAGATAGTTGACTTTGCTACGCCATATTCACTTGATAACTGAGGAAATGAGTAATTTCCTGTATTGTACAAATCCACAATTTGTTGCTTAAACTCTTGTGTGTACTTCTTTTGGTTTTTTGCCATGTTGAACAGCTCCTTTACATTATTATGATTATTATAGGCTGTTCAACTTTTTATGTCTATGGTTATATACTAACACCAATAAAAGCCAAAAGAGAAGGCATAACAAGACAGGAAGCAATAGAAAAAATATTGGCATTACGGGAGAATGGTACATTGTAGTAGTTGAATTTGATATGTGAAAGGAAATGTAGGTATGAGAAAAAAGAACGATATAAAGGAGGAAAATGGGAAACTTCTTCTTTCAGTAAAAGAAACCTGTGAATTAACTGGGTTATCTGAAAAAACAGTTCGTACTATAATGGCTGAAAATGATTTCTGCGTCCGAATTGGGCGCAGAACACTTGTACACAGAAAAAAATTTGAACACTGGTTGGAGGAACAGGACACTTGAATATTTTTTTAGAACGTGTTAATATTCTGATGTACTTGAAATCTGGCCTGGAAAGGATGAATACAGTATGGGAAAATCTTTGAAAGGCAAAGAATTAGGAAGTGGACTTTCGCAAAGGAAGGACGGACGTTATCAAGCCAAATATTATATACCAGGTTCCCCGAAACCCAAATATTTATATGATAGAAATTTGGCAAAACTAAAGAAAAAACGTGATCTGGAAAAAGCAAAATACATTCTGGGTTATAATGATAAAGCGAAAAAATATAAAGTTTCTGAATGGTTTGATGTATGGATGAAACTTTACAAAATTGGGCGAATTAAAGCTAATACGGTTCGTGGATATGTAGATGGATTTGAGCGGGGTGCAGATTTTATTGGCGCTGTGAGGCTTGATTGCCTCACACCTTCTCATATCTACAATATGGTTGAAGGAATGCAAAACGATGGCTATGCGGAATCATCAGTTGTCCATACTTTATCAATTGTAAAGCAATTACTTCAAAGTGCGGTAGATAATCAAATGATTCCAATGAATCCCTGTAAAGGGATTGCAATAGAAAAATCCGAAAAAGTAACAGTTGATCCAATATTGGAGGATGAAAGCAAAATACTTCAACCAGAGGAAATTAAAACATTTCTTGATGCAGCAAAAAACACGAGATATTATGAACTATTTTATATTATTTTGAATACTGGAATGCGTATTGGCGAAATTACAGCACTTTGCTGGTCTGATATTGATTTTGAATGTCATCGAATTCGTGTATATAAAACACTGAATAGAACGACGATTTATTTTGATGAAGGAAAAAATCGATTAGAAAAACCAGAGTCAGTTAAACAGATAACGACGCCTAAGAAAAAGGCAAGTTATCGTTGGATTCCTATGACAGAGGGTGTTGAATTGGCATTTCACTCTTGGGAGAAAAAGCAGATTGCGGATAAAGAAAAAAGCGGATCATCATGGGGAAAGGAAAATCCTTTCCTCAAAGATTTTCCGGATCTGGTATTCACAACACAACCAGGAGGGTTTTTTCTTCCTCAATATGCAAACGCGGAATGTTCACGTATTATAAGCATAATTGAAAAAAAAGAGATCGAATTAGCTGAAAAAGAAAATAGGGAACCTCGTCTTTATGAGGTATATCCCCATAAATTTCGGCATACGTTCGTCACCAAACTGAATGAGTCTAATATGTCTCCATTTACGGTGAGTAAGATTGTGGGACATACAAGCGTAAATATGACGAACTATTATACACATCTGGAACAGGATTATGTGGCAGATGAATTTAGAAAATTTGCTGCAAAATACGATGAGGGAAAAGTTCCGGCGGTGCCAGAAAAAGAATAAAGGAAAATTATGAAGAATACTACTGATAACATACAAAATACTAACCGGGGGTCAAATGGGGGTCAAACTACTATTTCAGGTGCTTCAAACCCGCATAAATTAAGGGTTTCAGCGCAAACCATGAAACTATCGCCGATGATGTGCGAATACCTGAAAACCAAGGAAGAATACAAGGATTGTATTCTTTTTTATCGTCTTGGAGATTTCTATGAAATGTTTTTTGATGATGCCCTTCTGGTATCTAAAGAACTGGAACTGACACTTACGGGAAAAGACTGCGGACTTGAAGAACGCGCTCCTATGTGTGGGATTCCGTTCCATGCGGCAGATACCTATATTAACCGATTGATCGAGAAAGGCTACAAGGTTGCCATTTGTGAGCAGGTAGAGGATCCGAAGAAGGCAAAGGGACTTGTGAAACGAGAGGTTATTCGGGTGGTTACGCCTGGAACAACCTTAGATGCCACCTCGCTGGACGAATCCAGGAACAATTATCTGATGTCCATTGTCTCCATAGCAGACCGTTTTGGTTGTGCCATAGCGGATATTACTACAGGCGACTGCTTTCTTACAGAAGTACCGGGAAGTCAGAAGCTGATTGACGAGATCAACAAATTCAGCCCTGCAGAGATTATCTGTAATGATTCCTTTTTCATGAGCGGTGTGGACACAGATGATCTTAGGAATCGTCTTGGAATCTGTATTTTCTCTCTGGATGCATGGTATTTTGATGATGATACCTGCAGGAAAGAGTTAAAAGAGCATTTTCATGTAAGTAATCTGGAGGGACTTGGAATCAGTGATTACGACAGCGGTATTATTGCTGCCGGTGCGCTGTTTCTTTATCTGAAGGAGACGCAGAAGACAGCACTTTCCCAGATGACTACCATTCGCCCGTATACTGCCGAGCGCTACATGCTGATTGACAGCTCAAGCAGACGGAACCTGGAGCTGGTAGAGACTCTAAGGGAGAAACAAAAACGGGGTTCTCTTCTCTGGGTTCTGGATAAAACAAAGACGGCAATGGGTGCCCGCACTCTCCGCTCCTTTGTGGAACAGCCGCTGATCGATTCTGCAGAAATCAACCGTAGACTGACTGCACTGGAGGAATTGAATGAAAATCCAATGCTTCGTGATGAGCTTCGTGAATATCTGAATCCCATTTATGACCTGGAGCGTCTTGTCAGCCGCATCAGCTTTAAATCGGCAAATCCAAGAGATCTGGTAGCCTTTGCTTCTTCTTTGGAAATGATTCCATATATCAAACAGATCCTGAAGGATTTTCAGGCTCCGATTTTGAAAGAAATTTATGAGGATATGGATAGCCTTGAGGATATTACCGGTCTGATAAAAAGTGCTATTGTGGATGAGCCGCCTCTTGCCCAAAAGGACGGAGGCATTATCCGGGAAGGCTTTAATGAGGATGTGGACAAATTCCGTAGTGCCCGTACAGATGGTAAAAAATGGCTGACAGAGTTAGAAGCCAGAGAGCGTGAGCGCACCGGAATCAAATCCCTGAAAATCAAATATAACCGTGTGTTTGGCTATGCCCTTGAGGTTACGAATACATTCAGGGAGCTGGTACCGGAGAACTACATCCGTAAGCAAACGCTTGCGAATGCTGAGCGTTATATTACAGAGGAGCTGAAAAACCTTGAGGATATGATCCTTGGTGCAGAGGATAAGCTTTATGCATTGGAATACCAGCTGTTTTCCGATGTGCGCGACAAGGTGGGCATGGAGGTTGTGAGAATCCAGCGTACAGCCAAAGCCATTGCAGGGCTGGACGTATTTGCATCTCTTGCACTTGTTGCAGAGAGAAACCATTATGTTCGCCCAAAGGTAAATGAAGGCGGCGTAATCGACATTAAAGGCGGCCGTCATCCGGTTGTGGAGCAGATGATCGACAACGATATGTTTATTGCCAATGATACATATCTGGATAGCAGCAAAAAACGTATTTCCATTATCACCGGACCGAATATGGCTGGTAAATCCACATACATGCGCCAGACAGCTTTAATCGTGCTAATGGCACAGGTCGGAAGCTTTGTCCCGGCAGATAAAGCCACCATCGGAATTGTAGACAGAATCTTTACCCGTGTAGGTGCGTCTGATGACCTTGCAAGCGGACAGAGTACCTTTATGGTGGAAATGACAGAGGTTGCCAATATTCTTCGTAATGCCACCTCAAAAAGTCTTCTGATTCTGGATGAGATCGGCCGTGGAACCAGCACCTTTGACGGACTTGCTATTGCCTGGGCTGTGATTGAGCATATCAGTAATACAAAGCTTTGCGGAGCAAAAACATTGTTTGCGACTCATTATCATGAACTGACAGAGCTGGAAGGCAAGCTTTCAGGCGTCACCAACTACTGCATCGCGGTTAAGGAAAAAGGGGATGACATTGTGTTCCTTCGTAAAATCGTGCAGGGCGGTGCAGATAAGAGCTACGGAATCCAGGTTGCCAAGCTGGCAGGTGTGCCGGAGACGGTTATCAGCCGTGCAAAGGAGCTGGTAGAGGAATTAAGTGATGCGGACATTACAGCTGCCGTGAAGGATCTCACCTCTCCAAAGAAGAAACCGAAAGTAGAAATGGACATGGCGCAGATGTCTTTGTTTGACACTGTGCAGGATAATGATATCATTGAGGAACTGAAGGGGATTGATATTGGAAACCTGACGCCCATGGAGGCGCTGAATACCCTTTATAATCTTCAGAACAAGATTAAAAACAGATGGTAAATCATCGGGAGAAATAATTTGAGAAAAATTGCAGTTTTAGACAAACATACCATTGATAAGATCGCGGCCGGCGAGGTGGTAGAACGTCCTTCCTCTGTTGTGAAGGAGCTTGTAGAAAACTCCATTGACGCTGGTGCCACAGCTGTGACGGTAGAGATTGCAGACGGCGGCAAAAAGCTGATCCGCATTACGGACAACGGAGGCGGCATCGAAGCCTCCCAAGTGCCAACTGCATTTTTGAGCCATGCCACCAGCAAAATTGAAAAAGTAGAAGATCTGGAAAACATAGCCTCACTGGGATTTCGTGGTGAGGCTTTGTCCAGTATTGCCGCTGTTTCCCAGGTGGAGCTGATCACCAAGACGCCTTCTGCTATCAGCGGCGTGCGCTATGTGATCGAGGGCGGCGTGGAGCAGAGCATGGAGGAAATGGGTGCGCCGGATGGAACCACTTTCCTGGTGCGAAACCTTTTTTACAATACGCCGGCCAGAAGCAAATTCCTGAAATCGGATACTTCAGAGGCCAATTATATTGGAACCATGATGGAGCAGCTTGCCCTTTCCCACCCGGAAATTTCCTTTAAATATATTCAGAACAAGCAGGTGAAGCTGCATACTTCCGGGAATTATAATGTGAAAGATGTCATCTATAACGTATATGGGCGCGACATGGCAAAGGCGCTCCTGGATGTTTCCTATGAGAACGATTTCATGAAGATTGAGGGATTTGCCGGGAAGCCGGAGGTGTCACGAGGCAATCGAAGCTTTGAAAATTACTATGTAAATGGCCGGTTTGTGAAAAATAACATTATCACAAAGGCCATCGAGGATGCGTATAAGGGCTTTGTGATGCAGCATAAATTTCCTTTTGTTTCCCTGCATATTCAGATGACGGGAAATGACCTGGACGTAAACGTGCATCCCAGGAAGCTGGAGGTGCGTTTTGCAAGAGGCACCGAGGTATATGATGCCATTTATGAGGCGGTGCATAATGCCCTGCTTCACAGGGAGCTGATTCCGGTAGTCCCTGTAGGAAAAGAAGAGCGGGTTCCAAAGGCTGCAGCAGTAAGCCGCGGAGCTGTTCCGGAGCCTTTTGAGAAAAGCCGCAGGCCGGAGCCTGGCTATGGAAATATGGCTGGGAACCTGGTACAGGCTGGAAAACCATTTCTGCAAAATGGGGGAAAAATGTCCGGGGGATACGGCAGCAGTTCCGGGTATCCGTTTGGCAGTATGCTTCGGGAGCAGGCAGTTTATCAGGCCAAGCCGTTTAGCAAAGAAGAGGAAGCTCTTTTTGCGGGAACCCTGAAGGCAGCTGCACAGGCGGATGAGATGGCAGCTGATGTCGGGAAAACAAATGATGGCAGCAGTCAGGCTGACGGTGCTCCAAATGATATGCAGGATAAACCTGGAGCTCAGCTAGGAAATCTGGAAACTGAGCAGTCTGCACAGACAGCACAAAGTGAAGCGTATACCGGGAAAAATTTAGAAAGTCAGGGCATGACACCTGTTGGACAGAATATGGACAAGAGCGGGATGTCTGGTCTGGAAGCTGGGAATTCTGCAGACTTCCAACCGGAGGACGTACAGGCACAGAATCCGGGGCAAATTGCAGAACAGGGAACAGGTTTCCAGGCAGCAGACACGGTATTGCTTCTGCGAGATTCAGAGTCATCTGCGGAGGCGTCCTCCAAGGTGTCAGATACAG
>SKED01002429.1_pt1 | contig 13350 bp, 10 predicted proteins | sample 4826651 | NCBI WGS metagenome assembly SKED01 (sample SAMN11008818, study PRJNA524170) | human gut metagenome | biome: Human fecal sample; material: Feces; isolation source: fecal sample from pouch patient p19 | host: Homo sapiens | place: Israel: Tel-Aviv | collected 2016-06-28
TAAACAGACAGCTGCTTCCCGATGAAACCCTGTGGTATTCCCGGGTGATTCAGCTTCCAGAGGGCAGCTTTGATCCAACGTGTCAGCGGCTCCTTCTTCATTTCGGAGCGGTAGACCAGATCTGCAGCGTTTATATTAACGGTAAGTTCGTCACCTACCACAAGGGCGGCTACCTTCCATTCTCCGCGGATATTACGGATTTTGTAGGGGAGAACCTGGTTATTTCCATTCTGATCAGCGTCCGCGACTTCAGCGACACCTCCTACCACGCAAGAGGCAAACAGCAGCTGGAAAGAGGCGGCATGTTCTATACCGCACAGAGCGGAATCTGGCAGACTGTGTGGATGGAGATTGTGCCAGAGGATTACATAAGAGATCTGCGGATCACCCCGGATTTTGACAATGGGCATGTGAAGATCCGGATGCGCACAGAATGCCCGGACAATCGTTACGGCACAGGCAATGCCTCTTATGATGTACAGCCAGATAGTGATAAGACTTCTTCTGACTCCTGCGAAGACGCTAAAGGATCGGTCCACGCTTCCGCTCTCTGCCGGATTTATCCGCCGGTCTATCTGGATGCGGACGGCGTGACGGATGAGCTTTGCCAGCAGCCCATCACCGAAGCCTTCCTGAAACCGGGGAAAGAAATTTCCATTCCTGTTCCTGCCAAATACCAGAAACACTGGTCCCCGGAGAAGCCCTGGCTGTATCCCGTTTCCATTGAATATGGGGAAGACCGGGTTCTTACCTATTTTGCCCTTAGGAAATGCGACGTTCAGATGGCAGAGGACAGATATCCCCGCTTTTTCCTGAATCATGAGCCTTATTTCCAGAGCGGGGTTCTGGACCAGGGCTACTGGCCGGACGGACTTTACACAGCCCCCAGCGATGAGGCATTGATCTATGACATCCGTGCCATGAAGGATCTTGGCTTTAACATGCTGCGCAAGCACGGCAAGATTGAGGCAGACCGCTGGTATTTCCACTGCGACCGCATGGGCATGCTGGTCTGGCAGGACATGCCAAACGGCGGTTCCTCCTACCATCACTGGTTTGTCACCTACCTTGCTACCTTACTGAACTGGATGCGCATTCCAGTGAAGGACATTCATGCGAAGCTTCTCTCCCGCACAGATGAGGACGGACGGCAGGAATATGTGGATGATATCTTGGGCATGATCCGGGCGCTGTACAATCATCCTTCCATTGTTACATGGATTCCATTTAATGAGGGGTGGGGACAGTTTTCTACGAAACAGGTCACAAACATGATTCACAAGCTGGATTCTTCCCGTCTGGTGGATTCCGCCAGCGGCTGGTTTGACCAGGGCTGCGGTGACATTAACAGCCTCCACTATTATTTCCTGGGTCTTCCGATTCCCAGGTCTAAGCGTGTACTGGCACTCTCGGAATTTGGAGGTTATTCCCTTCGTATCCCGGAGCACAGCGCCTGCAAAAATACCTATGGCTATAAGAAATTCACCACCTCCGACGGGCTCACCAGCGGATTCGCTCATTTGATGGAGGATACCATTGTTCCCTCTGTGAAAAAGGGTTACTCCGCTGCTATTTATACGCAGCTCTCTGATATTGAGGAGGAAGTAAACGGACTGATTACCTATGACCGTAAGAAAGTAAAAATGAATCCGCTGATTGTACAGAAGTGGAATGCACGGATTAAGAAAGCGCTGAAGTAATTTACTATGAAAGTCCCAGACGACATCCAGGAATGATTTTTCAAACAGGCTCTAGAGCGTGTTTGAAAAAGGCTTTCTGCAAGATGTGCGTCACAATTTGTGGGAGATTTTGTCCGGATGAGGGCGCCGTAGCGGGCTGCGGCAACCGAATTCGGGCAAAATATACCGCAAAGTGGGGCGTGCAGATTGCGGGAATGATTTTTCAAACACGCTCTAGGCTTGCATGAGCGAATTCTTGGATATGGTCTGGGCAATAGCCTGGATTACAAATGCAGTCATCCGCTGTGGGAGCGCCCATAGGCGCCAGGTAGCCGACTTTCATATCATCACAAAAGAAAGACCCTGGATTCCTTTTTATAATCCACAGGTCCTTCTTTTTCAGGCTATTTTATAACAGCCCTTTTTTCTTATTTCACGGTCATTTGCAGCTTATACATGGTTCCCTCTCGTATCACTCAAAGCCGCGGCATTGCATTTTACTTTACTCTGCTATGCCTTCTTTTTTCTTAGTTTGCAGCTTCCTCGTCTGCTGCTTCGTCAGCTGTCTCATCTGCTGCCTGTGCATCATCCTTGTAGGTATTCTCTTCGCTCTTGATCAGGGAGATGAACAGAGTCTCTGCGGTCGGCTGAAGCTCCTCGCTCTTCGGTCCGATCTGAACGTTGTACATGATTCCTGTGTCATCCAGGAATCCGATTCCATAAGTAGACTCTGTCTCAAAGGACACTGCAAAGATTCCGTTGATGGAAACCTTCTCAACATCAATATAGCCTGCCTCATCAAGCTCCTGAGCCATGGAATCCAGATCATACTCTGTTCCTACCTCTGTTGCTGTTACTGCCAGATTGACGCCATCCTCAGACTCCGGATCCAGTGCCTGGAACATAACCCCGTCCGCCTGGTCTTCCTCGGAAACTTCCAGAACATTCCAGTTACTTGGTACATAGAGGTCGAAGCCTGGTTCAAAGGTCAACCAGGTTCCTTCGTATGCTGCTTCCTCCAGCATATCGATGGTCAGCTCAGTGATTTCAGTTGCTTCAGCTGCCTCTGTCTCTTCTGCTGCATCAGCTTCTGCCCATACAGGTGCGCTGAATCCTGTGATCATTGCTGCAGTACATAACATCGCCATAACTTTTTTCCAGTTTTTCATATTTTCTACCTCACTTTTTTGAATTTTGTGGTATGATATGTAGGTCTCTAAGTACCTTACCACCTTGAGACTACTATATCTGATTTTTTTCCCAAAAACAATACACATGGGACGAGATGACACTTTCGGTGATATTTGGAATCCGAAAGCGCATTTCTTTTCATATGGAGGATACATAACATTGAACATTGCAATTATCGATGACGTACAGCAGGACCTTGACACCCTTGGCAGGGCTGCACAGAACTATTATGAAGACCGGCAGATCATGGTGCAGATCCAAAGCTTTTCTTCCCCTGCTGCCTTCTGGAAGGCCTACACTCCCGGCAAATATGACCTGATTTTCCTTGATATCTACATGGACCAGGATAACGGCATGGACGTGGCAGTGCGCATCCGTGAGGCAGGCGACTCCTGCTCCTTAATCTTTGTCACCAGCAGCGACGCTTTCGCAGTGGCCAGCTATGACGTGCAGGCGGCATACTACCTTCTGAAGCCCCTTGACACCGCCAAGCTTATGAAGGTGCTTGACACCATCCAGATCAAAAACGCACAGGACGTGCGGTACATCGAAGTGATCTGTGACCGTACGCCTGTGCGTGTTCCTGTAAAAACCATATTATATGCAGATACCTTCCACAATGCCGTCCAGCTTCACACGGATGCCGGGGTTCTGCGCACTTATCTTACCTTTCAGAAATTTGAGGAGCTGATCCAGGATCTTCCCTGCTTTCTTTCCTGCTACCGGGGCTGTCTTGTGAACATGGACCGCATCCACAAGACCCTTGAGGACAGCTTTCTTCTGGACAACCAGGAGGTGGTGCAGATCCGCAAGCGCGGTGCCAACGCCATCAAGAAAGAATACCTGAACTATCTGTTCTCATGATCCGCTGTTTTCCAGAGGGATAAATACATTGGCCCGAAAAACGCCCTCTGATGCTTCGAAATCTGCATAGCCTCCGTATTTCTCAGCCGTTTTGCTGACGGAGGCTGTCCCGATTCCCTGGCCGCTGTGGCTTGTGGAATAAAAAACATCCCCATTTCTTCGTACTTCCCCTGAATAGCTGTTTTCAATATCAATGAGAAGCTTTCCCATACGAACCCTGCAGATGCAGTTTACATAGGGCTCCTCTGTTTCTTTGTCCGCTTTCACCGCTCGCACCGCATTTTCCAGAAGATTTCCGAAAATCCTGCAGATATCAAGGTCTGTAATCTTCATCTTTTGGGGAACTTCAATTGAATGGTGAAAGCTTACTCCTGCATCTTCCAGCTGGCCTGCATAATAGTGCAGGATGGCATCCACGGACATGTTTTTGCAGTAGCACATAGGCGCCTGCATTTTCTCACTGCTCTCCTTTGCAAACTGATGGAAATACTCCCGAAGCTGTTCATAATGCTCCTCTTCCAGCAGCATGGAAGCGGTACGGATGTACTGGCGCATATCGTGCCTTGTCCGGCTTGCTTCCTCCAACGCACCAGTCAATTTCTCGTAGTGCTCCTTTTGCATCATCAGGCGCAGCTCCATCTGTCTGGACTGCTCCTCGTAGATCAGCCGCATCCGGTAGCCGTCTGTAAGCTCCCGCCACAAAATTACCCCAAACACGCCAGCCAGAATGGTACCGCCCCATTCCGGGAACCATCCGCCGATAATGGGATCATATAAGGGCCAGATTCGGTCTGCTGCCAGAGAAGAGGCATAGAGCACTGTCCCTGCAAGCAGCGGAAGCCCGCGGGTTCCTTCCGTGTAAAAAAAGGCGATCACCACCAGGCATATGGCAGTAAACCATTTCAAAACCTCTGTAACAGCCGACACCCCGTAGGACAATGCTGCCGTTTCCATTCCTCCTGCAAAAATCCCGGCAACTGTGGCACCAATGCCAGCCGCAGCAGTAAAGCCAACCAGCCACCACACCCATTTGTATTTCCTGCCTGTGATCTCATGCTCCAGAAGCAGCATGGCCGGAAATGTGAGATAATAAAACAGCATTTCCAGACTGAACCAGGGCTGTACCCGCAAAGCCAGATAGGTATGCAAAAGGGGATAGCAGGTGTATCCAAGGACACAGACGCACACTCCTGCAAACAGTGCATTTGCCCGGCTTCTGGTTCTGAAAAACGCCCATACGGAGAAGAGCAGCACCAGAAGAACCAGGGTAAAAACAGAGGAATTGAGAAATACCGGGATTCCCCTTACGGTATTGACCTTCAGAGGATTGCCAAAGGCTGGAACATACTGGATTCCCGGAGACGCGGAATCTTTATCCGTCACTGCGATCATGATCTCTACAGAGGTATGCCCTTTGAAGGTAAACATTCTGTGCTGGATCCGCTCTTCATAGTGATCCGGGTCCGGATTGCCCACCTGCTCGATCAGCTTGCCGTCCACATACAGATTATATGCAGAAAATATCTCCGGCAGATACAGGCCATAAGTATGCTCTTCTGAGGGAAGCATGATCCGAAGCCGGTAGGTTCCGCTTCCATAGGGATTTCCATTTCTGTCATCTAACTCCATTCCGCCGTATTCCCCGATGGAAAGATACCGGAAATAGTACTTTTCCAGGTCATCCCCTGGGGTAAGCAGCACATCCGGATAGTATTCCCATTCCCTGGAAAGATAGTAGACCGGAAGGCTGTCGTAGGAACCGTCTGCGTAGAGAATTCCGTGTATGGCCTTTTCTTCTCTTGTCATGTATTTGTTGTTCGCGTTATACAATACATAAAAAACCATAAGGGAAAGGATCATACTTATGATGATGGTTCCCCACAGCAGCTTTCTGTCTTTCTTACCTGTCCTCTTCTCCTTCACCCCGGTCCCCCTTTCGGAGCCTTCTGTTTTTTCTCATAGGCAAAAGCAATAACAATATTAACAAAACTACAATTCCCGCAACCAAGGCGGTTGTTTTTATATGCTGTTTTCTCAAATCATCCTGACTGCTGTCCCCGGTTGTTTCCTGGGCAGCTTCCACATCTTCTCCTGCGATTTCAGCTGTCTCATAAGAATCATCGGCAGTTTCTTCCTCTGTATCTGTCTCTTCATCCAATGCTTTCTCGGTTTCTTCCCCGTTTTCGGAAGCATCCTGGGACTGCTCTTCTTTGATGGAATATTCCCCGGTTTTATCCACAGGGATCACAGCTACATTCTGGGTCTCATTGACCATTCCCGTGTAGGAATTTCCCTCTTCATCTGTCAGCACAGTTCTGGTGCCAGACCCAGAGCTCTTTGGAATCTCCACGGTAGCACCTGGAATATCTGTGATCTCCTCGCCGTTTTTGGAAATGCTTACGGATAATTCCCCATCTTCCCTGGAAATATCCACCTTCACCTCATCCTCCGGTCCTACTTCCCAGTCCTTCACCACTTTCGTAGGGACACGAACCAGCACGCCTCCGCTTTCAAAAGGAATCTTCTCTACCTGTGCGCTCATAAGGGCGGCCAGACGGTTTCCCACGATCACGGTGGACACATCGGTGACCGTCTCTTTGCCTGTGTCAATGTCCGGAAGGTCCTTGCCGTCACGGTCCGCGTAATTTCTCTCATACCAGTGGTCATTTGTAATGAAATTTTCATCAAAATGGAAGGTGTAGGTACCAGTGCTTCCGCCGGGATATGCTACCTGCAGGCTGTAATCATGGTTTAGCTGCAGGTTAGTCTTTTTCAGATACAGGCCTTCCCGGGTCATGTACCAGCTGTCCTGATTCAGGCTGATCTTCTGATCCTTGCACTTTAACTCCGGCTGAAAATCCTTTAGCTGATCGTCTGTAAAGGCATCCAGAATCATGGGGAAAAACAGGTGGGAAAAACCAGCCATGGCACAGGTCTGCACCTGCGGCTGATCCGGGCGCTGGACGGCAACATAGACAGATGCTGTCGGAAGCTTGGCATCCGGATCCAGCGTATATCCCTCTGGTGCCTGGAAGCTTCCTGTTACCTTGTAAACACCTGGAACATTGGTATTTACCCCGCCAAAATCCCACACAGAAGGCATTACAACCGAAGGGTGGGACGCGCTGTCCTCGTATTCCGTCTGGGTGCTGCCAAGGATATGCAAGCTCTTTTCCAGCTGTTTTTTCAGTCCATAGGTACTCTGGCCTTTGCGAAGGGCATAGGCCCCCAAACGCTCCAGGCTTCCCTCTTCTATGGGTTCACAGGAACGGATGGTGGTGTCCTTCACGCCGCTGCTTCCCAAAAGCCAGGGCTGGTAGCTGATGATATCCAGAGTTCCATCTGATTCATAGCGGTACTTCAGATTCCTTGTTTTCCCATTGGGATAAACCACAGTCAGGGTGTAGGTATTTCCTTTCACCATGCTCTGGCAGGAAAGATACATGCCGTCTGTATCACACATTCCATACCCTTCCTCGCTGATGTTGATCCAGTCCTCGCCTTCCGGCTGCATCCAGATTTCCATAGCATCCGGGTCCTGATCTGTGATCCAGGGAAAATAATAGAGTCCCGCGGAAATCATTCTGGAATACACCTGAATCTCCAGCTCCTCAAAATTCTGAACAGAGATTCCCACAGTCCAGCTGGGAACAGTTATACCGCTGGTATAGCCTTCCGGAAGCTTCAGGGTTCCTGTGATCTGGTATGCCCCCACCTTCTGCACATTCACTTTGGAGTAATCCCAGATTACATTTAGTTCCAGCTCCTGGCCATCTTCTGTGTAGGCCATGCAGCTCATAGAGTCATAGGTCTCTTTTAGCTCCTCCAGGCTTCCCCCTCTTAACACAGCTCCTGCAGGTATATAAAAAATTCTGGAAAAATCTGTGATCACGCTGTTCCCGGCCCACACCTTCTGCGCGCCTGTCAGAGGACACAGCATCAGCAGGAAACAAAGGGCAAAAATCCAGAAAGTCATTTTTCTTTTCATGTATTTCCTCATTTGAATTTGTTCTGATTTTAGCATATAGGATTCCTCCAAATAAAACAAGAAACCTGTGGCGAACCGCAGGTTTCCGTGAAAAGCAGCACAAAATCAGAAGCAGAATTCCCGGAAGAAGTCGCATTCTGCGTCATTGCACTGTGCAGCGTCAATTGTCTTGATGTCACAGTGGAAAACATGGCCAAGCTTGTTGACCTTGTCTCCAAATACACGATAAACAAATGGCACATTGTTCTCCATCAGCTTCTGTACCAGAGCAGGGGCCTGTCCTTTCTGGAAATCCGCAACTGCTGTCATGCAAAATACAGGTGGATAAACGTCTGTAATGGTGTCAAGAACGCTGATCTGTGCCAGTTCTTCTTCGGTGCCGCCCTGTGGAAGAAGCTCTTTCATGATCTGCATGGTCAGGTCTTCTACGTTCTCCCCAGAAACCTGGTAAACGCCGCAGTTCAGGGCAATGGCTGTGAGGGCAAAGCCTTCCGGCACTGTGAAATCATATTTGGCAGCGTATGCCGGGTTGGTGCAGATACCTGCGTAAAGGCCCAGAATGTGGGCACCAGCGGAATCTCCCACTGCAAAAATACGCTCTGTGTCAAAGTGGAAGCGTCCTGCACGCTTCATCACCCATTTGCACACCAAATTCAGGTCTTCTAACATTGCCGGGAACTTGTTCTCCGGGGCGAGGCGGTATGTAAAGTTTATTACTGCGAAGCCGCGCTGTGCAAGGCTCATGCAGTAGTACTGGTATCTCTCCTTGTCGCCGTACATCCAGCCGCCGCCATGTACGCTGATGATGACCGGAAGGTCCTCCCCCTGGGCCTGCTTCGGTCTGTACACATCCAGCTTCTGCATTTCCCTGTCGTCGTGTCCATATACAATATTATCCCAGCGGTCTACGTCCTCCGGGGTATTCATAAGCGCATCGCGCTCGTCATCTGATTTCTTAAACTCTGATCTGATCTTATCACTTAATTCAGACATGATAGTTCCTCCAAGGTTGTAATATTTTGAGATATCAAGGTCAAAAGGTCAAAAAGCTGTTCGTACTTGCACGATAAAGCTTTTGAACTTAGGGCCTGCAGGACATGAGGAAGTAGCGATTTACGTAGTAAATCTCCGGATTCCGAATGTCCTGGAATTGCGGGAGCTGCAAAGCAGCGGAGCAATTCGTAGATATCAAAGTCAGGGGGGCAAAATACATTTTAGCTCTAATCTCCTTGTAATATTATATAAAAAACCTGCGTAAAAAACAAGAATTCTTCTGTTTTTTTGCATAAAAAAAGAACACCCGATCAGCTCAGATGTCCTTTCATGGTTCGTTATTAGTCTTCAACTTTAACGATTTCTTTTTTGTTATAGCTTCCGCAAGCCTTGCAAACTCTGTGTGGCATCATAAGTGCGCCGCATTTGCTGCATTTTACAAGGTTTGGAGCGCTCATTTTCCAGTTTGCTCTTCTCTTATCGCGTCTTGCTTTGGAAGATTTATTCTTTGGGCAGATGGACATTTCGGTTACACCTCCTTAAATTTACTGAATATATCACTGATAGCTGCCATACGGGGATCCTTGGGCTCCTCGGTACATCCGCAGGGACCATTGTTCAGGTTCTTCCCGCATCTGCTACATATCCCTTTGCAGTCCTCTTTGCATAAGACCTTCAAAGGCCAGCTCATCAGTACCTCAAGATAGACCAAACGGTCCACATCCAGGTCATAGCCGGTGAGATAGCTGCTCTCATCCAGATCATTCACACGTTCTTCATCAGTCAGCTTCATGTCAAGCTTCCTCTTAAACTCAAAAGGAATCTCAGTCGCTACCTGATCCAGGCATCTGTCACACGGGATTCCAACAGTCACAAGACCGCTTCCCTCAAGCTCCAGAACTCTGTCTCCGGTATTGGTAATGGTAAGCTCTACAGGCTTCTTCTCCAGAACTGGAAAAGTTCCCTGCTGGAAGGTGATGTCCTCCATCTCAAAAGCTGCACTGTAGTGTACGCTCTTCCCTTCACTGGATGAAATGTCTGATAAATGTATCTGCATAATCGTCTCCTATTCACACTCAATCAATTATACATACCCTGTCATTATTTGTCAACTCGAATTTTTCCGTATCTGCCATAAATTTTCAAAAAAATTGTAAAATTTAAGCAGAACCCGGGAAAATCCATTGCAGCCGGCAAAATAAAAGGCAGTGAATTTCTCTCTTTCACACAAAATCCTGCCGGAGATCTATTGCCCCGGCAGGATCCTAATGTTCCGAAAAGGATTTCTGCGGTTATCAGAAGCCTGTTGCTTCAGCACCGCAGCAGTGATCTGTGCACTGGAATTATTTTACAAGTGCCACTGTATCACGGCAGATTGCAAGCTCCTCGTTAGTCGGGATCACTGCAACCTTAACCTTGGAATCAGCACCGGAAATTACAACTTCCTCGCCCATAGCCTCGTTCGCCTTAGCGTCGATTGTAACACCAAGGTATCCAAGATAGGAGCAAACTTTCTCACGGATCATGCCAACGTTCTCACCGATACCAGCGGTAAATACGATTGCGTCAACACCGTTCATAGCTGCTACATAGCCGCCAACGTATTTTGCAATGCCGTAGCAGAGAACTTCGATTGCGTTTTTAGCGTCCTCGTTTCCTTCTGCAGCTGCTGCACGAAGGTCACGCATATCGCTGGAAACGCCGGACATTCCCTGAAGACCGGATTTCTTATTGAGAACGTTCATAACACCTGCAAGGTCAAGGTTCTCTTTCTTTGCAATGTACTCAACGATAGCCGGATCAATGCTTCCGGAACGGGTTCCCATTACAACACCTTCAAGAGGAGTAAGTCCCATTGTAGTGTCTACGCATTTGCCGTTCTGTACTGCACTGATGGAAGAACCGTTTCCAAGATGGCAAACGATAACCTTGGAGTTGTCCTTGTCAAGGCCAAGGAACTCAACAGCACGTTTGGATACAAAGCTGTGAGAGGTTCCGTGGAAGCCATATCTTCTTACTTTATAGTTCTTGTAGTACTCGATAGGAAGTCCGTACAGATATGCTTTTGCAGGCATAGTCTGATGGAAAGCTGTATCGAATACACCAACCTGAGGTACGTTTGGCATAAGCTCAGAGCATACACGGATACCGATCAGGTTTGCAGGATTGTGAAGAGGTGCAAGGTCGTTGCACTCTTCTACTGCTTTGATCATCTCATCTGTGATGATAGCGGAGGAAGCGAATTTCTCACCGCCGTGTACGATACGGTGACCGATTGCGTTAACCTCATCAAGGCTCTTGATTGCGCCTGTCTTCTCATTTGTAAGAGCTTCCAGAACCATCTGGATTGCTTCTTTATGAGTCGGCATGGAAGCCTCTGTGATCTCTTTGTCATTTCCGGCTTTCTGGTATACCAGTCTTCCGTCGATGCCGATTCTCTCGCAAAGACCTTTTGCAAGAACTGCTTCTGTCTCAGAATCGATCAGCTGATACTTTAAAGAAGAACTACCGCAGTTAATTACCAATACATTCATTTTTCTACTCTCCTGTTTACATGATTATGTAAGATAACGGGGAAAGCGAACTCCCTTCCCCGACACCTTATGTATGAATATTTAATTAGTCCTGAGCCTGGCACTGTACGGATGTGATTGCAACAACACCAACGATATCGTCAGCGGAGCATCCGCGGGACAGGTCGTTTACAGGTTTTGCGATACCCTGTGTGATAGGTCCGTAAGCTTCTGCCTTAGCAAGACGCTGAGCCAGTTTGTATCCGATGTTTCCTGCATCAAGGTCTGGGAAGATCAGGACATTGGCCTTACCTGCAACCGGGCTTCCCGGAGCTTTGGATGCGCCTACGCTTGGAACGATAGCTGCATCAAGCTGGAACTCTCCGTCAAGTGCAAGGTCTGGGTTCTGCTCTTTGGCAATCTTGGTAGCCTCAACAACTTTATCAACATCTGCGTGCTTAGCACTTCCCTTAGTAGAATGGGAAAGCATAGCTACTACAGGCTCTTCCTGTACAAGAAGCTTGAAGGACTCTGCGGAAGAAGCTGCGATTGCTGCAAGTTCTTCCGGATTCGGGTTCTGGTTCAGACCGGAATCACCAAATACGAATGCACCGTTAGCACCGTACTCGCAATCCGGAACAATGATCAGGAAGAATGCGGAAACAAGCTTGGTTCCCGGTTTGGTCTTCAGGATCTGAAGGCATGGTCTTAATGTATCAGCTGTAGAATGGCAGGCACCGGATACCATACCGTCTGCATCGCCCATCTTAACCATCATAACACCATAGTACAGATACTGGTTCAGAAGAATCTCCTTAGCCTGCTCTGGTGTCATGCCTTTTTTCTGTCTTAATTCTACTAACTTGTCAATATATCCCTGAGTCTTCTCAGATGTTGCAGGATCTACGATCTGTGCGCCGGAAATGTCGAAGCCGCCCTCAGCTGCGCTCTTCTTAACTGCTTCCTCATTACCTACAAGTACAAGTTTGGCAATTCCCTCTTTTAAAATTTTGTCTGCTGCTTCAAGAGTTCTCATATCCTCTGTCTCTGGCAGTACGATTGTCTTAATGCTGGATTTTGCTCTTTCTTTGATTACATCAATAAATCCCATGATTAAATGGCTCCTTTCATTCGTTACAGTAGTCCTCCGGGTGATCCTCCCAAAACCTTTCGAGTAGGAATCAGCCCTCTGGTAACTTACTCCCATTATACGCCACCCGGCCTTGTATTTCAAGCTTTTCAATGTTAGAATATGGCAGAACAACGTATTTTTTGAGGTGCAATTTCATGAAAACAGCTGGAATCATTGCGGAATACAACCCTTTTCACACAGGGCATAAATATCAGATTGATCATGTGAAGGGTACGCTTAGCGCAGACTATGTGGTCATTGCTATGAGCGGAGATTTTGTGCAGAGGGGTACGCCAGCCCTTCTTTCCAAATATGTGCGGGCCGAGATGGCCTTACGTGCCGGAGCAGACCTGGTGCTGGAGCTTCCTGTTTCCTGTGCCACAGCCAGCGCGGAGCTTTTTGCAAGGAGCGGCGTGCAGCTTCTTGATGGACTTGGGGTGGTGGACACCCTCTGCTTTGGAAGCGAATGCGGGGACACGGAGATTCTTATGAAGCTGGCCGGGATTCTTGTGAAAGAGCCAGAAGAATTCAAAAGTGCTCTTCGACGGAATCTGAAAGAAGGAATGACGTTTCCCAAAGCCAGGAGCCTGGCCCTTGGGGAAGTTTTGCCGGGAAATGAGTCTGAAAAATACCAGCAGGTGCTTTCCTCTCCCAACAATATTCTGGGGATTGAATACTGCAAGGCCATCCTGCGGGAAAACAGCTCCATTGTGCCGACTGCTATAAAGCGTGAAGGAAATGATTATCATGAAAATTCCTTGTTCACAGACAGCTTCCCATCGGCTTCTGCCATCCGAAATGCGGTGATCCAGTCAGCAGCTTCCATTACTGCTTCACTTGCAGATCTCGCCTGTAATTTTCTTCCTGCATCCTGCCAGGAATTGTTTTACGATGCCATTTGTAAGAATGCCTTTCTTCTGGAAAATGACCTGGACAGCCTGTACCGTTACTGCCTCCTTCAGGAAAATGAAACGAGCCTGTGCACATACC
>SKED01002435.1_pt1 | contig 13316 bp, 11 predicted proteins | sample 4826651 | NCBI WGS metagenome assembly SKED01 (sample SAMN11008818, study PRJNA524170) | human gut metagenome | biome: Human fecal sample; material: Feces; isolation source: fecal sample from pouch patient p19 | host: Homo sapiens | place: Israel: Tel-Aviv | collected 2016-06-28
CGTTACTCTATAGATGCTACAGAGTTGCTGGCAGATTTCATCGAAAGTAATCCTGTTGCCCATACGCTGCGTAATATGTATATTTATAAACAAGCAAGTTGATATTTATTCACTTGAGAAACTTTAGATCAATAAATAATAAATAGAATACATCGTGGATTATAAAAATATGAAATTCAAAATGTGGAATGGCTGTGATAGAGGTCTATGCTGCAAGGCTGTGGGTCGTCAGGACCGACAGCTCAACACATACGACTGGCTAGCCGACGTGCCAGGAAACGCTGAGAGCACTGACCTGGTGGAAGTGCAATTTAAAAATACCCGAAAGGGATATTATCACAATGTTAACAACCTCGACCTCAAGAAGGGCGACATCGTGGCTGTAGAGGCTAACCCGGGTCACGACGTGGGTGTAGTAACATTAACCGGCCGACTGGTAAAACTGCAGATCAAGAAGGCAAACCTCAAGTCGCAGGATGACATCAAACGCATCTACCGACTTGCCAAGCAGGTGGACCTCGACAAGGCAAAGGAGGCCAAGAGCCGCGAACACGACACCATGATCCAGAGCCGTCAGATAGCCAAGGACCTGGGCCTGAAGATGAAAATCGGCGACGTGGAGTATCAGGGCGATGGCAACAAGGCCATCTTCTACTATATCGCTGATGAGCGTGTAGATTTCCGCCAGCTCATCAAGGTACTTGCCGATACCTTCCATGTCCGTATCGAGATGAAGCAGATTGGTGCACGTCAGGAGGCTGGCCGTATCGGCGGTACCGGTCCTTGCGGCAGAGAGCTCTGCTGCGCTACCTGGATGAAGAACTTCGTAAGTGTGAGCACCAATGCTGCACGCTATCAGGACATCTCGCTCAACCCTCAGAAGTTGGCTGGCATGTGCGCCAAACTGAAGTGCTGCCTCAACTACGAGGTAGATAACTATGTAGAGGCAAGCCGAAAGATGCCACCTAAGGATGCCGTGCTTCAGACTGCCGACGGCGAGTTCCATCAGTTCAAGGTAGATATCCTTGCCGGACTCATCACCTACTCTTCTGACAAGAACATGGCTTCCAACCTGGAGACCATCACAGCAGAACGTGCCAAGGAAATCATTGAGATGAATAAACAGGGCGAGAAACCGCTCAGCCTGATGGAGAATGGCAAGATGAAGGAAACTTCCAAGAGCATCGACCTGCTCAATGAGTCTGATCTCAGCCGATTCGACAAGGCGAAGAAAAAGAAGAAGAACAAGAACCGTAATGCGAACCGTTCAGAGAAGGGAGATAACCGCCAGCCAAACGGCAACCGCCCGGAAAGAAACGAGAACCGTCAGCCAAACGGCAATAACCGCAATAGGGATAATAGAAACAAGGGACCTCGCCAGCAGGGAAACAGACCTCAACAGGGCAATAACAATAAGCCTCAGCAAGGCAATAATAACAAGCCTCAGCAGGGCGAGAATAACAAGCCACAGGAGGCTAACAACAACCAGCCTCAGCAGGGCGAGAATAACAAGCCACAGGAGGGCAAGAAGTAAAAATGAAAAGACTGATTCATTTCGTTTTCATACTGGTGGCAACCATAGCCTTCAGCGCTTGCAATCATGCCAAGGTATATGATGAATATGCCCATACGCCGATTGCAGGATGGGAGAAGAACGATACCCTATCGTTCGAAATCCCTCCAATGGCTGCCACCGGCTATTACCAGCAGAGCCTGGGTCTGAGAACCACAGGTGCCTATCCGTTTACGGCATTGACACTCATCGTGAACCAGACCATCTACCCTGCCAACAAGGGCAAACGTATCGAAAAGACTGATACCCTACTCTGCCAGCTCATCAACCAACATGGCGAGAACAAGGGACAGGGCATCAGCTACTATCAGTACAACTTCCCTATCAATATCTATAAGATAAACAGAGGCGATTCCATCCATATCGCCATCCGCCATGATATGAAGCGAGAAATTCTTCCGGGTGTAAGCGACATCGGAGTGAAAATAACGAAAAATGACCAATGAGACGTATCTCACTGGTCATTTTTTTATGCTGTAAAATCTAGCTTCTTACCAGGTTTCTTCCGGCATCAATACGCAGGAAGATGAAAAGCAGGATGGTAAAGCCCCAGAGCGAACTACCTCCATAACTGAAGAACGGAAGCGGAATACCGATTACCGGCGTCAGTCCCAGCACCATTCCCACATTAATAAATAGGTGGAACAGGAATACCGAAAGCACACAGTAGCCGTATATTCGTCCGAACTTGAAAGGTTGTCGCTCCGCCAGATGTATCAATCTCAATATCAACATCAGGAAGAGCAGCAGCACACCTGCCGAACCCAGGAATCCTTCCTCCTCTCCTACCGTACAGAAGATGAAGTCGGTATCCTGCTCAGGCACGAACTTCAGCTTGGTCTGGGTTCCGTTCAGGAATCCTTTTCCCTGCAAGCCACCCGAACCGATGGCTATCTCACTCTGATGCACATTATATCCGGCACCCGCCAGGTCTTCGTCCAATCCCAGCAGCACGTTGATACGCACTCGCTGGTGAGGTTCCATCACGTTGTTCAGCACGTAATCGGCACTGTAGAAGAAGGCAATACTTCCCATTGCGAATATCGAAATCAGGAAATAGTTGCGGAAGCGGGTCCTCAGACCGTGATACACCAGGAATCCGATCATCACCGCACAGAGCAGCAGCTGCACCCATACGATGTCAAACGGAATGATGTAGGTGGAGAAGAGTGCAAAGATGAGCGTGATGCCCACCGAGTAGCACAGGATGATGAGAGCATGCTTCCTGTTGCCCGTATAGCTGTTCACCAGTCCTGCCGTGAAGATCTGCACCAGCAGCAGCACCGTGAACTTTCCCACCGAGGTGTAGGTATCCCACATCGTCACGTTCTCGTACTTGATACCCACCACAAAGTAAACCACCATCGAGACTCCGGTAAAGAGGATGGCACCCGGCATTCCCTCGCGGTAAAGCATCAGGAAGAAGGCGGAATATACCAATGCCGAACCCGTCTCGCGCTGTCCCACGATACATATCATAGGCAAAATGATGATGCCCATAGCCGCCATGAAATGCTTCATTTTGTGGATATTGAATCCATAGCTGCACATAAACTTCGCCACAGCCAGCGCCGTAGCAAACTTACCGAACTCGGCAGGCTGCAGTCGCAGCGGTCCCAGCACCAGCCAGGAGTGCGAACCCTTGATGCTATGCGGATTGAATATCGTGGCAAAAAGCAGCAATATCAGCACGGCATAGATCACGTAGGCGAAGGTATCGAAAAAACGGTCGTCCATCATCAGGATGACGAAGCCCAGCGCGATGGAGGTACCTATCCATATAATCTGCATACCCGAACGGGCACCCAGACTGAAGATATCGTTGTCGCCATAGGTATAGCTGGCACCGCAGACACTGATCCAGCCGAAGCAGAGCAATGCCAGATAGATGCCGATGGTCCACCAGTCGAGCGAACGGAGAATACCAGCTGGTTGTTTATTATCTGATTGAGCCATTGTCTTTATTATTCAATGAATTGAAACTGCAGTCTCAGGAAAGAAACTGCAGTTTTGATTTGAAACTTCAGTATATTATCTGCTACTAGAGCCGTAGGCAATTCTTCGAGCCTGCATCTGGGCAGCCTGACTTTCTGAAGCAGGAGAAAGCTTGCCTTTCAGATACTGCTCCATCATCAAACCTCCGATAGGCACACCGTAGTCGGCACCCCATCCACCATTCTCCACATACACGGCGATGGCGATTCTAGGATTGTTCATCGGAGCAAAGCCCATGAATACAGAGTGGTCGTGACCACGGTTCTGAGCCGTACCGGTCTTGCCGCAAGCCTCGAAGTCGTAACGGGAGAGCATCTTACAGGTACCCTTCAGTGCCGAACTTCTCATACCAGCCACCACATAGTCATAGGCTCGCTTCGAAGCCTTGGTGTAATGACGGCGGGTATAAAGCGTATCGAGCGGTTCGCCCTGCACCTTACGCACTACGTGAGGCACATAGTAATAGCCTCGGTTGGCGATGGTGGCACCCAGATTGGCAATCTGCAGAGGAGTGAGGTTAACCTCACCCTGTCCGATAGAGATACTGATGACGGTCAATCCGTTCCAGGAACCCTTGTAGGCCTTGTCATAGAACTGTGCATTAGGAATCAGACCTCTCTTCTCGCCCGGCAAATCGATACCCAGCTTATAGCCGAATCCCATACTCACCATATAGTCTTTCCATACGGTCATCGCATTCTGCACCGAGCCATACTTCTTCTTGTTGCCTATCATATAATAAAGTCCCCAGCAGAAGTAACCATTGCAGGAAGTACTGATGGCATCTACCAGCGCAATAGGCGACGGGTGGCCATGACATCCCACATGCAGACCTTTGTAAGAGAAACCATGATTACATGGGAAGGCTGTGCCCGGAGTGATGATTCCCTCGGTAAGATAGGTCAGCGCCTGGGAGGTCTTGAAGGTAGAACCCGGAGGATACTGTCCCATGATACTACGGTTCAGGAGCGGTTTCCAAGGATTCTGCGACAGCCACTTGTGCATCTTTCCCCTATTCTTGCCCACCAGTCGGCGCGGATCATAGGAAGGAGATGAAACCATCGCCAGCACCGATCCGTCTCTTGGGTCAATGGCAACGATACTTCCTATCTTGCCCTGCAGCAGTCTTTCGCCCAGAGCCTGAAGGTTGACATCGATACCCAGCGTCAGGTCCTTACCGGCAACAGGCCGCTGGTCGAGTTTTCCGTTCTGATAGCTTCCCTGTATTCTTCCGCGGGCATCGCGAAGCATAATCTTCACGCCCTTGGTACCTCGGAGCTCCTTCTCGTAATGCTTCTCCAGTCCCAGCTTACCGATATAGTCACCCGGCTGATAGTAGTCATCCTCCTCTATATCGCTTGGCGAAACCTCACCCACATCTCCCAGTACATGGGCAGCGTATGGATAGACATATTCTCTCACGCTTCGCTTCTGCACATAGAAACCGGGGAACCGGAACATCTTCTCCTGGAAGACGCTGAAGTCCTTGTCAGAAAGCTGACTCATGAAGAGCTGCTGGGTATATCGCGAGTAACCGGGATTCTTGTTTCTGTCCTTGATGGTCTCCATTCGCTTCTCGAAAGCCTCCTTGGTAATGCCCAGGGAGTTGCAGAAGTCCATCGTATCCAGACGTCCCTCCTGCTCCTTCATCACCACCATGATATCATAGGAAGGCGAATTATACACCATCAGCTTGCCGTTTCTGTCGTAGATGGCGCCACGCGAAGGGAACTCAATCTGCTTCAGGAAGGCATTGGAATCGGCATTCTTCTTATAATCCTCACTCATAATCTGAAGCGTAAAGAGACGAATGGCGTATATGACTACAATTGCTATAGCCACACCACCAATCACATACTTACGCTTATCAAGATTGTAATCCACCATATTATATATATAGCTGAAATTTTTTGTTTGATCTTTTACTGTTCTCTGTCTTACAGCAAGGTTCTATCCCTTGCGGAAGCTCTCCAATGCCATGATGAGCAGCATCGTGATGGCTGTACCGCCAACGATGCGGAGGAGCCACTCCATCCAATTGAAGAAATTGAAGGTCTCCAGAGTAAAGAATACCAGATTATAAACGAGTACGATAACCAACGTGTAGAGAACATACGAACCGACACCGATGGTGCGCATGGACGGCTCCAGGTCGTCGGCACTGTCTCTTGGCACGAAGAGTTCGAAAAGATAAGGCTGAAGCAGTCCGATGAAGGTCATCGAAGCTGCAGCTACTCCCGGCGTATTGGCAAACACGTCGATACAAAGTCCCATCATGAAGCTCCACAGCATCACCGACCAGCGTGGGTGGTTTCTGCGGAAATGGAGCACCATGAGAATATACAGCAAGGGGGTGGCGCAGTTGAACAAGTGGATATGGTTGAACACCAATCCCTGCACCAGCACGAGCACCACGAAGATGCCGAGTCGTTTTATCAAATCTATACTCATTGCTACTTATATATCTCCTCTTACTATGATCTTTTAATTTTTACCTTTGGCATTGCCGTCGGGCATGATACTATCCTGTGCAGCACGCATAATCTGAAGGCGTTCCTTCATTACGGCATCATCGATGACGCAGACATCACGCAGACGGGCAAAGTCGGTAGAAAGTCTCAACTGTACTCTATACGACAATCCATCAGCAGAATTAAACACGTGCAGAATCTTGCCTACTCTTACTCCCGGAGGGAACACAGCCGAATAGCCACTCGTTACTACGTAGTCGCCCAGCTTGAAGTGGGCATGGCGTGGCACCTCTTCCAGATATGCCAGTTCCGAAACGCCCCCCTTCCATCGCAGATAGCCGAAATAGCCTCTGCCCTGGATGGTACAACTGATATTCGACTTCACGTTGAGCACTGGTATCACGATGCTGTAATGCTGAGCTACGAGATACACGATGCCCACCACTCCGGTACCGCTTATCACACCCATATCCTTATGGATGCCGTCAGCGCTACCCTTGTCGATGGTAATCAGGTTGTCTGGCTTGTCCAGGCTGTTGGCCACCACCTTGGCAGGGATGAGTCGGTAATTCTGAAGCAGCGCAAACTGGTCGCGGTGATAGATGGCACTATCCTTGGTTACCCCATAGAGGCTGTCGCTCAGCTGCTGCACCTGCTGCTCCAGATAGGCATTCCGCTGGGTAAGCTCCTGGTTCACCTTGGTCAGGGAGAAGAAAGTCTCCACGTTGGCATCCCATTCATAAATCTTGCCCGTCACGGCATTGGCTGTAGAAAACCACGCACTGCCCTGGTAGCTGTTATACTGGAACAGAAGCACCATGCTCACCACCTCCAGAATCACGAAGACAAACCAATGGTTGTATTTCTGCAAAAACTCTAAAAGGTTGTGCATACTTAAAAAAATGAATCTGTATATGATTAAAATTCCGCAAATGGGCACAAGTGGTCCAGATGCGGAATTTAAATATCTTGAAATTATCTCATCAGGAATGAGAAACGATCCACATTCTTCAATGCGATACCGGCACCCTTAGCCACACTGTGCAATGGATCCTCGGCGATATGGAATGGGATGTTGATCTTGTCCTGAAGTCGCTTGTCGAGACCGCGGAGCAGAGCACCACCACCTGAAAGCCAGATACCGTTCTTCACGATGTCGGCATAAAGCTCTGGTGGAGTATTCTCGAGAGCAGAGAGTACTGCATTCTCTATCTTGGCTACAGTCTTGTCCAGACAGTGAGCAATCTCCTGATAGCATACAGGCACCTCCATTGGGAGCGCTGTGATACGGTTAGGACCATGAACGATGAAGTCTTCAGGAGCCTCATCTCCCAGATCTGTCAGGGCAGAACCCACATGAATCTTGATACGCTCAGCCATACGCTCGGAAACCTTCACGTTGTGCTGACGGCTCATATACTCCTGGATGTCGGCTGTCAGGTCGTCACCGGCTGTACGGATAGAGTTGTTGGATACGATACCACCCAAAGAGATGACTGCAATCTCGGTGCTACCACCACCTATATCAACTATCATGTTACCTTCTGGTGCCTCTACGTCGATACCGATACCGATAGCAGCAGCCATAGGTTCAAAAATCAAATATACGTCGCGACCGTCGGCATGCTCGGCAGAGTCGCGTACGGCACGGAGCTCTACCTCGGTAGAACCGGAAGGCACACCAATCACCATACGGAGTGAAGGTGAGAACAGTCGGCTTCCTGTATGAACCATCTTGATAAGTCCACGCATCATCTGCTCGCAGGCAGTAAAGTCGGCGATAACGCCATCACGCAAAGGACGGATTGTACGGATGTTGTCATGAGTCTTCTCGTACATCATCTTTGCCTTCTCGCCTACAGCAATCATTTTGTCGGTGCGGCGGTCGAGGGCAACAACAGAAGGTTCGTCCACTACAATCTTATCATCACTGATAATGATAGTATTGGCGGTACCCAAGTCCATTGCGATTTCCTGAATAAATGAAAAAAATCCCATTTGCTAATGTAAATCTAATATTTTAAGCTTAAAATCTTTCCTTTGTAGTCATCTTCCCGCCCTCGCTTTCAAGAGCGGGAAGAGTTGCGAGATGAATAGGTTTACCTCTTTATTACTTGGCAAACCAAGCGTGGATAGCAGTATCATAGTGAGAACTTACGCCGAATGCACGCTCTGCGAACATCTTGCGGTCCTCAATGTCGGTTTCAGCACCCTTTTTCTTCAGGATGTCGAGAAGCACGCTGTACTCAGCCTTGCTAGGAACGATAACCACGTCCTTGAAGTTCTTGGCACCGGCACGGATCAGGGAGATACCGCCGATATCAATCTTCTCGATGATGTCGGCATCGCTGGCGCCGCTGGCTACAGTCTGCTCAAATGGATAGAGATCCACGATAACGAGGTCGATAGAAGGAATCTCATACTCCTTCATCTGCTCCTGGTCGCCCTCATTGTCGCGACGGGCCAAGATACCTCCAAATATTTTTGGATGAAGAGTCTTCACACGACCACCGAGGATTGATGGATATGTGGTGACATCCTCAACTTTTTCACATTCATAACCCAAAGATTCGATAAACTTCTGAGTACCACCTGTGCTCAGGAACTTAACACCCTCTTCATTCAACTTGGCGAGCAACTCGTCCAAGCCATCCTTGTGAAAGACAGACACCAAAGCTGTCTTGATCTTCTTTGTTTCAGCCATTGACTTTATATATTACGAATTTTTATATTCAATATGGTTTCTAAAAACGCTGCAAAGATACAAAGAATATTTGAAATACACAAATATTTAATACCTATTATCACATTATTTAAAGGATATTTGCGATAAATCAAGTAATGGTTCAGCCATTTTGACAGAAGCTTTTCTGCAAATAGGAAAAAAGGAAGGAAAAAACAGACAAAATGTCAGAAAAACGCCCAAAAACACGCAATGGGCACGCTATTCGCATCCCCCGATTGTGATGCCGGAAGCCAGCAAGGCTGAAGCATCATCCAAGGCTGAAAGTCCGGAAGAACTGAAGCCAGACAACAAGAAGTAGAACAAATAACATTTAGAAAGGAGATCAAGATATGACATTCGACAAATTTACAATCAAGGCGCAGGAAGCGGTGCAGGCCGCTGTGAACATAGCGCAGAGAAATGGTCAGCAGACCATCGAACCGGTGCATCTTCTCAGTGGTATCATCGAGAAAGCACCTGATGTAACCAACTACATCTTCCAGAAGCTAGGCATGAACGGCAATCAGATTGCCATGCTCCTGCAGCAGGAGATGCAGCACCTGCCTCGTGTGCAGGGTGCCGGTCAGCCATACCTCTCGGGCGATACCAACCAGATATTGATCAACGCCGAGGACATCGCCAAGAAGATGGGAGATGAATTCGTAAGCGTGGAGCCTATCCTCCTCGCTATCCTCAAAGGCAACTCTACCGCTGCCCGAATCCTCAAGGATGCGGGTGCCAACGAGAAGGACCTCACCGCAGCCATCCAGGCTTTGCGACAGGGTCAGAACGTGAAGAGCCAGAGTGCCGACGAGAACTATCAGAGTCTTGAAAAATATGCCAAGAACCTGGTAGAACAGGCTCGCAGCGGCAAGCTCGACCCAGTGATTGGCCGTGATGAAGAGATTCGCCGTGTGCTCCAGATTCTCTCTCGACGCACCAAGAATAATCCTATCCTTATCGGTGAGCCTGGTACAGGTAAAACCGCTATCGTTGAGGGACTTGCAGAGCGTATCGTCCGTGGCGATGTGCCTGAGAATCTGAAGAACAAGCAGCTCTATTCGCTTGATATGGGTGCACTGGTTGCCGGTGCCAAATACAAGGGTGAGTTCGAGGAGCGTTTGAAGAGCGTCATCAAGGAGGTAACCAATGCCAACGGTCAGATTATCCTCTTCATCGATGAGATTCATACCCTGGTAGGTGCTGGCGGTGGCGAGGGTGCCATGGATGCAGCCAACATCCTGAAGCCAGCTTTGGCTCGTGGTGAACTGAGAGCCATCGGTGCCACTACCCTCAACGAGTATCAGAAGTACTTCGAGAAGGATAAGGCACTGGAGCGTCGATTCCAGACCGTGATGGTGAATGAGCCAGACGAGGTAGATGCCATCAGCATTCTTCGTGGTATCAAGGAGCGTTACGAGAACCACCACAAGGTTCGTATTCAGGATGACGCATGTATCGCCGCTGTCAAGTTATCAGAAAGATACATCTCTGACAGATTCCTCCCAGATAAGGCTATCGACCTGATGGATGAAGCCGCAGCCAAGCTTCGTATGGAGCGTGACTCCGTGCCAGAGGAACTGGATGAGATTACCCGTCACTTGAAGCAGTTGGAAATTGAACGTGAGGCCATTAAGCGTGAGAATGACCAACCTAAGATTCAGCAGCTCGACAAGGAGATTGCAGAGTTGAAGGATAAAGAGCACGACTTCCGCGCAAAGTGGGAAGGCGAAAAGGCTCTTGTCAATAAAATTCAGCAAGACAAGCAGGAGATGGAGAATCTCAAGTTCGAAGCTGAGCGCATGGAGCGTGAAGGCAATTACGAACGTGTAGCAGAGATTCGCTACTCTAAGCTGGTAGCTCTTGAAGAGGATATCAAGAAGATTCAGGAGCAGCTGAAGAGCACCCAGGGCGGTGAGGCAATGATCCGTGAAGAGGTGACAGCCGATGATATTGCAGAGGTAGTAAGCCGCTGGACCGGAATACCAGTGAGCCGAATGATGCAGAGCGAACGTGAGAAACTGCTCCATCTGGAGGAGGAACTCCACAAGAGAGTCATCGGTCAGGACGAGGCAATCACTGCCGTAAGTGATGCCGTTCGCCGCAGCCGTGCCGGTTTGCAGGATCCAAAGCGTCCTATCGCCAGCTTTATCTTCCTCGGTACTACCGGTGTAGGTAAGACCGAGCTTGCCAAGGCTTTAGCAGAATATCTCTTCAACGACGAGTCGATGATGACCCGAATAGATATGAGTGAGTATCAGGAAAAGTTCAGTGTCACCCGTTTGATTGGAGCGCCTCCGGGGTATGTAGGATACGATGAGGGTGGCCAGTTGACCGAGGCTGTTCGCCGCAAGCCATACAGTGTGGTTCTCTTCGATGAGATTGAGAAGGCTCATCCAGATGTCTTCAACACCCTGCTTCAGGTATTGGACGATGGCCGATTGACCGACAACAAGGGTCGTGTAGTCAACTTCAAGAACACCATCATCATCATGACTTCCAATGCGAGCCGTGAGATGTTGAAGAAGACCTTCCGTCCGGAGTTCCTGAACCGTATCGACGACATCATCACCTTCCAGCCATTGACCAAGGATCAGATTGCCAAGGTTGTGGAGTTGCAGATGAACAGAGCCAAGAAGATGTTGGAGCCTCAGGGCTTCGATCTCCGCTGGACTCCAGCCGCCATCGGTTATCTTGCCGAGGTAGGTTACGACCCAGAGTTTGGTGCCCGCCCAGTAAAGCGTGCCATCCAGGATTACGTTCTGAACGATTTGAGCAAGAAGATTCTTGCCGAGGAAGTAAGTCGCGAGAAGCCAATTACCATTGACTACTCAGAGGCAAACGGCATCGAGTTCAAGAATCTTTAAAAGATAGGTTTTTATCATTTCCTATTATATGAGAAAGGTTCCTTCGAGGAGTAACATCCCCGTCGGGACCTTTTTTTATGCATGCATTCCCCAACTTTTTGGGGAATATTTCCACAGAGTTTCCTCACATTCCACACCATTCATTTTTGGCACAAAACGCATAAACACTTGATTATCAGCATAAAGCCATTTTTCTCATCTTTTTGGCACGCAGATTGTGACTATGATGATCGGGTTCGATAATGAATCCACAAACAAATAAGTAACATCAATTAGTAACAATTTAAAAAAGATAAAATTATGAAGAAGTTTATGTTTGCAGCTATCGCAGCTTTGGTTATGGTTTCAGTAAGCAACGTTTTTGCATCAAGCAAAATGGTTAGTAACGCTCAGGTTGCTCCTGTTGATACAGTAGCTCCAAATGCACCTTCCGATTCATTGGCAGTAGATGCTCCTGTTCAGCCACAGGCTGCAGCAGAGGATTCTACCCAGCAGGAGAATACAACAGAGGAGACTACAGCAACAACAGAAGATTCTACCCAGCAGGAAACTACTGAGCAGAAGGAGACTACAGAACAGCAGACAGCAGATCAGACAGCTACAGAGCAGCAGACGATTGCTGAATAATAAAATAGGAAAAGACAATTCATTTTGCAGGCGTTATACAAGAAAGAATAGATTAGGTTAGTTTTTTTAAAGGTAATAAGACTTATTCAGGTTTCCATAGAATTTACATGATTTTCAAATATAAGATAGAATTTTAGGTTCGGTTTAGTGAAAAGTGAAGTCTGTTGGCAGTGATGCCAGCAGACTTCTTGCGTTTCACCCTTCTTCTTTTCCTTGCTGAAACAAAGCAGGGATACAGATAAGTTTATCGCCCTTCCTTGATGATCCAGTCGCAGATCAGTTTTTGCGCACACGTAATGTTTTTCCTCGAAAAAGTATCATAGTCTCATTCTTGATCGAAAGCACTAGTCTATATCACTGATATATAGATATTTATAACCAATGACACTTCTCGGAAAAAGCAGAAAGAAGTATCATGGAAGTATCATTAAAGACTATAGAAGTATCATTAAAGATAGTCGAAATAAGAGAAAGACAGTTAAAACATTAAGAAAAGACAGTTTAAACTTTTATAAAAAGACAGTTTAAACATCGCAAAGAGGTAAAAGAATATTGCCCAAAAACATGCCCAACGTTTGGGCACCCATTGCCCGCACTACGGGCAACAGTTGCCCAGCGCACGGGCTACCGATGCCCATAGCGTGGGCTGCGGATGCCCATGTGACGGGCACAAGCAGACCATTCGAAGAGCATAGAGACACCAACTAATGAACTAAAAAAATAGACGCATTACCGTAACTTATCCTGATTATATTGACATTACCATAGAACATCTACGCACATCCTAAAACTGCATAAATACTGTAATAATTGCCGATAGTGGTGCCAAAAGTGCCTAAAAAAGCAACTTTTGGCACCACTATCGGCAATTTTTCCCTATTTTCCATCGTTATAGAGGAGAAATAGGGTTAAAAAAGCCAATGAGACTTTCGTAAGCGGCTCCGCGTTTATACCTTGCATAATTCAAAAAAAGCAGTAACAGCTGATTAAACAAATGCTGCTACTGCTTTTTCCATCGGTCAGGAAGTAAGTCTCTATATTTCTCCAGTGGGGTATTC
>SKED01002439.1_pt1 | contig 13308 bp, 7 predicted proteins | sample 4826651 | NCBI WGS metagenome assembly SKED01 (sample SAMN11008818, study PRJNA524170) | human gut metagenome | biome: Human fecal sample; material: Feces; isolation source: fecal sample from pouch patient p19 | host: Homo sapiens | place: Israel: Tel-Aviv | collected 2016-06-28
ATCCTCGTCTTCCCGGCTTAAGATACCCAGGCGACCTGTATAAGGATAGCGACCGGTTGCCACGATATCATGACAGGTCATCAGCTCCGGCCGCATGCGTTCTGTCAGAACTACCGCCATCCTGGTGGAAAGTTCTTTGTAAGAAAGCTTGTGCAGATCATTTTCTTCATACAAAACCTTACCGCCTAGTATCTTCAGCTGTCGGGTGATACTCTTTAAAATTGTTGATTTTCCGGATCCGTTCGGTCCGATCAGTGTGACAATCTCTCCTTTATGGATACCTACCTGAATCTGATCGATCAGAGGCTTTCCGTTGTATCCCACCGTCAGCTGATCCAGATGAAAATAATATTCTCCCATGTCAGTTTCCTTTCTTCCGGTGCAGCATCATGAAAATAACCACCGGCGCACCAAATATAGAAGTCACGGTACTGATATTCAGTTCCAGCGGTGCAAATGCCATACGCGCGATCAGATCACACATCATACAGAAGACACCGCCGCCGAGGAAGGTGGCAGGTATCACGACCAGTGGTCTTGAAGTTCCGAGACTGCGTTTTACCAGATACGGTACCGCAATTCCGACGAAAGAGATCGGTCCCGCGAATGCGGTCACACAGGCGGACAGCACACTCGACGTCAGAATCAGCATGATCCGGAAAAATTTGATGTTCACACCCATACTCTGTGCATACGCTTCTCCCAGCTGATACGCACCGATCGGCTTTGACATCAGAAACGTGATCAGAATGGTGATTCCGATGACGATCACAGCCACTTTTACATTGCTCCAGTTCATGCCGGAAAAGCTTCCCTGACTCCATCCATGCAGATTGACGATGTCCGAGTCCTCCGCAAAGGTTACCACAAAGTCTGTCACTGCCGAACAGATATATCCGATCATGATACCCGCTACCAGAAGTGTTGCCATATGGTGGACTCTCCGCGATACCAGAAGGATGAATCCGGTCGCGATCAAGGCACCAATAAATGCCGCGATGATCAGCGTATACGAAGATACCACCTGGAATTTTCCAAGGAAATAGATCATCGCAAGAGCAACCACCATCTTCGCGCCGGAAGAAATACCCAGCACGAACGGACCGGCGATCGGGTTTTCAAAAAACGTCTGTAATAAAAATCCGGAAAGAGAAAGGGCTCCTCCAAGAATCGCCGCCATCAGGATACGCGGCAGACGGATCTTCCAGATGATATTGTACTCCATCTTTTCTCCTTCCCGAAGGAAGATGATCCGCAGAATCTTTGAAATGGAAATATCTACATTTCCCGTATTAATATTCAGAACTGTAATCACACAGAAGGCAACCACCAGCACCAGAAATACGGTGGTGTATCTGCTTCTGCGCAGAAAATTTTCATAATGAAAATCGTTCGCTCCCTTCGGAGCTTCCTGTCTTTTTCCCATTATTTTCTCCATTGTAACTGTTTCATACTAATTTACTTTTGTGAGGAAGGTCATATCCTTCTCATCCCCGCCTGTCAGCATCAGATGGAAATCGGTGATCAGCTGACCGACGATATCGGTTGCCTGGTACATGTATTTTCCAACGCACCATACATTGCCGTCCTGCACTGCCTTAAAGTCAGAAAACAGGTCGTTCTTTGCGATCAGTTCGTCCAAGGACTGGATCGGACTGTCGATGGTGGCGTTGTATACCAGATAATCGGCATCCGCTGCTGTCGCATAGAATTCTTCCATGCTCATCGATACCGAAGCACTGTTGCTCTCTTCATTTGTCAGATCCTGGAACACATACCGGCCGCCGGCGATCTCGATCATACTCGGGATATAATCTTTCGTTCTTCTGACTACGATGGAACCATCGGTACTTACAAAGAAGAAGGCTACGGTTTTTTCCGTATTTTCAAAATCTTTCAGATCTCCGATAACTTTTGCCTGCTCGTCAAAGAAGCTGTAGGCTTCCTCTTCTTTATCCATCATCGCACCGTAAAGTTTGATCCATTCTGTTCTTCCGAGCGGATGTGTCTCATAACTGGAACGGTCGATAAATACCGGGATGTCCAGGTCTTCGATCATTTCCTGAACCTTCGGTGTATGCAGGATCATGGTGGACTCGATGGCGATATCACAGTCCTGGTCGATCAGCATCTCATAATCCGGTTCGCTGTATTTTCCGGCAAACTGGATCTTGCCGTCTTCTATTGCCTGTTTTGCTTCCTCAATGTACCAGCCGGACGCATCGATTCCGCTCATCTTGATATTGTCGATAGCGTCCAGGGCACGGAACAGTGCCATCGTGGAACTTGCTGCCAGATAGATTCTGTCCAGAGGTTTTTGCAGTACGATAATACTCTCATCCAAACCTTCCGGTGCTTCGGCTCCTTCCGGTACCAGCAGATACTGTGCACTGTCGTGTACATCGATCAGCTGATAGTCGTCATCGTAATAGTAGACATCGTAACACTCCGCATAGTCCAGTTTCAGTTTCCCCTGGCAGGTCAGACCGGAAACTTCCGGGGCATCCGGTGCGTCCGTCAGATATGACGTTTCGCTGTCGGCTGTACTCTCTGTATCCTCCGCCGTATCCGCTTCTTCTGCGTCTGTGGTATCGGTTTCCTGCTGTTCTTCCGTTTTGGTATCTGCTGCTTCCGTTGTCTGTGTCTCCTTAGAATCTGCGGAACTGCTCTCGCCGGCTCCTGTTCCGCATCCTGTCAGCATCAGGGCTGCCACAAGGAAAATGGCTGTCATATGGCTGCATGCTGTGTATGTTTTTTTTCTCATCTTTTTTCCTCGTTTATGTACGATTACCGGAAAACAGTCACGTTTCCTTCTGGAGTTCTGACCGCTTCCGGTAATTCGTTAATTCACGTTTTTTCGTTGTGACTGTTTACTGAAAGTTATTTTTTCTTACTCTCCGCAGCTTTTACCACTTTGTTGTATAATTTATCGGTTTTCTTGCTGCATCCGAATACTGCACCGTATACTTTCAGCCATTCTGCTTTTGCAAGCTCTGTCTTTTCATCTCCCGAACGGTCGACGATCAGCGGTACTCCCAGCGTTGCAAAGTTATCTGCCAGAGAATCCAGTACCGTGGTTTCTTCTGTATCGGTGTCAGCAGTTGTTGTCTTGCTGTCCGCTGTCTTTGTCTTGCTGTCCGCTGTCTTTGTCTTACTGTCCGTCTTGTCTGTGGAAGTATCCGCAGTCTTCGTTGTCTTGCTGTCTTTCTCTTCCTCTTCTTTCGCTGCTTTTTCTGTCTTGCTTCCCGGAAGGATCTCAGAGGATACAATGGCAAGATCAACTTTATTCTTCACCAGTTCCCGGAATTTCAGATCTTCTCCGGATCCTGCATAGATCATGTCTTCCTCTTCCAGCGCTTCGTTGACTGCATCAATATCTGTTTCGTCCTGATCAAATCCCACTGCTGCGATCTTTTTCAGAAGTTTCAGCTCATCCGTGGTCTTCAGACTTTCCTCGGAATCCACATACGCATGTTTGACCGGCAGATTGACAACGATCATTTCTTTCTCGATACCAACCGGCAGTTCCACATCGGAATCTTCCGGAACGATCAGATATTTGACAACATTTGCCCGATACAGATCTGCGGTACGCTCTTCCTGTGTCTTTCCGATCACTTCACCCTCATCGCTGTAGGTTACGCTCTCGCTGTCTTTGGTTTTGCTGTCTGTTTTTGTTGTTTTCTTCGTGCTGGTCTTGGAAGCCTTCTTACTGTCTGTCTTTGTAGAAGTTTTCTTTGTATCGGACTTCTTCGTATCGCCGTCTTCTGTGTCTTCTTTTACCTTATCCGGATCGTTGTCCGTATCTTTTGTCATATCAATTTCCAGAAGTGTTACATCTTTGTCATAATGATAGATTTTAAAATACTTCGCATAATCCAGTTTGGTTTCGGATTTGTACTCCAGACCAATGATGTCCGGTGCTTTTTCATCCAGTTTCTTGTTGGTTCCGAAGTTCAGACCGCCGTCTCCGCTTACAGAACCGCTGCCGTCTCCGTCAGCTGCTGCCAGATAAACCAGAATACTGTAAGTGATTTCATGTGCGGCGCTCATCTTGGTTGTCATACCGATGATCGTATTGTTTTTGTTCAGTTCTACCGGAATGACAAAAATGGATTTTCCGCCGGTATGTGTCGGCAGATATTTGTTTCCGTTTGCTTTTACATACTGATAAGCGGAACTGCTGAATACAATCGTAGCCAGTGCCTGTCCGTTTTTGATCGTTACCTTGTCACAGGTGATATTGACCTTTCCGGTACCGCCGGACCAGCTGAATTTGTCCGGTTTGTATACACCGTCTTTCAGTTTCGTCTTGCTGTTGACTGCTTTGGTGGAACCACTGGTGTCGGATTCGTATTTGGATTCGCTATCCGGCTTGGTGTCCGTTTTTGTTGTGGTATTTCCGGTTGTGTTACCATTTCCGCTGTTGTTGTTTCCTCCGGTCGTACCGTTATTGTTGTTTCCGTTATTTCCGTTGTTTCCATTGTTGTTATCAGAAACATCACCGATCTTTGTCAGATCTTTGGAACTGAATGTGATGGTTCTGTCGTACCATTTGTCATGGCTTTCGGAATGGGACGCTACGGTAATCGGCTGATCGAGTGCGGATACCGGTATCTCTTACGTTCTTCCGGTTTTGGTCTCGCCGTCCAGTGTATAGGTAGTTGTTCCGTTGTATTTGATCCAGTTGCCGGTATCGGTTGCCGCATCGGCTGCGCTTCCCATATACAGGTAATCATAGCCAACACCGCTCAGTGTGATCAGTGCTGTCATTTTACCATTTTTCACGGTCAGTTTGACACCAACCACTTTGAACATGGCTGCACCGGTCTCTGCGGTAGTGTTGTAGATACCGTCTGCCGGAGCATTGGATGGTTCCTGTGTAGGTTCCTGGGATGGCGTTGCATCCACATCCGGAGCTTTTGCATCTGCATACGGATCATCCGCGCTCTCTACCTGACTTTTTCCTGTTCCCGCATCTGTGCAGGCTGTCGTCATGGTATCCGGAGCCGGAATGGTCATCTGATACGTTCCCTCGGACCATTTTCCGGTTTTCGTGCTGTAGAGTACATAAGAAAATGTCTTTCCGGTAATATCTGTGGTGAATCCATCCCAAATATATCCATACGCACCATTGGTCAGTTTCCACAGAGACAGATAATTTCCGCCGTCTCCGCTCTTGATTGCTTTGTTGATTTCGTCTCTGGTTCCAAAATACATTCTGTCATAGGTATCGCTGTCCGTAGCCATCACCACACGACCAAGTGCTCCACTGGTAACCATGTAGTAACTCTTGTCTGCGTTGATGATAAAATCTTTTGCATCGGTCGTGAGATTGGCTTTCCGGTAAATGATATCTTCCGGTACATCCCCGATCTTTGTCATAAACTGCGGGATCTCCAGATAATCCTGTTTTGTCAGCCATTTTGCTGTTCCTTTTGCGTTATGTAATACAAACGGAACTTTGGTTCCCAGCTGGGATTTTTTCAGGGTGAAGGTATATACCCGGTATTCCGGACGGCTCGGATCCGATTCTCCGAGAAGTTTTCCTTCTACTGCATTGGCATCTTTGACATCCTCACTGTCTCCGACTTCACCGATATACAGTTTATCGTAAGAAGTAGAACCAGAGTAAATGGTAACTGTGATCTCGTCTCCCTTTACCGTGATCGTACTGTCATCTTCAATGTTAAATACACCATTCTGCGTATGGGCATTGCCATAAACATCATATATTCCGTTCGGATAGCTTGCCGCATCAAAGGTTTTCCCTACGTTCGGAATCTTGATAAACAGATTTCTTCCGCTGGTCAGCCAGCTTCCGTTGGTACGTCCCGGCGTAATCGGAACGTAGATTCCCTGCTGATCTGCAGATACCTGGAAGGTAAATGTGGTCTGGTCATCTTTCTGTGTTCCCTGTACCACCGGTTCTTTGGTGCTGTCATCTTTCTTTCCAAGATAAATTCTGTCATAGATCGTTCCGTCTACGGTAAATGTAACGGTTACCTGATCGCCGGAGAGTTTCGCAGAAGAACTTACTACCTTAAATCCGTTTAATGTTGCCGCAGTACCGCCCTGTTCTACGGTTACACCCGCCTCCGGCAGTTCAACATCTTCGCTTCCCTTTACTTCCGGCACAACCAGATACAACTGCTGATTGCTGTACCAGTTACCGTTCGGTTTTCCGAGAACAACCGGAATGGCTTTTCCTGCCAGGCTCTTATCCACGCTGAAGCTGAATCTCCATACCCCGTTGTCCTGTGTTCCGCTGATCACCGGTGTCTTGTTTTCATCACTGTTTTTACCAAGATACAGCTTGTCAAACGATGTGTTTGTGGCCTCCACGATCAGATCGATCTTATCTCCATTCACCTTTGCCTCAAAGGTTGAGATCTGGAACATCACGAATTCTGTTCCGTCCGCTTTGATCACCTGTGCTTTGGAGGTATCTGACGGTGTCACATCCGGATCCGGTGTTTCGGTCGGTTCCGTGGTCGGCTCCGGGTTTTCCCCGTTATCTTTGAACTCCGGAATCGTCAGATACAGGTCTGCTCTGCTGAAGAATGTTCCGTTTGCTTTGATCGGTACAAACTGTAATTTTGTTCCTGCTTTGCTCAGCGGAATGCTGAATTTGTATACCTGATTATTATCCTCGTTGATCGTTCCCTCAATGACCGGTGTTTTCTCTTCATCTTCTTTACTTCCCAGGTAAATACCAGTGTATGAGAACTTTCCGGATGCATTCGCTTTCAGGTACAGTTCAATATTAATGTTTTCTCCATGCACTGTTGCGGTGGATTTTTCCACATTGAACATCGTAAATGCAGATCCGTCTGCTTTTTCTGCTGTGATACTGTTTTCCACTTTGCTTCCGTCCGGTACGGATGGTGCCGTGGTCGGTTCCGGATCTGTATCAGTGCTTCCCAGTGTCGGCAGTTTCAGTGCAATTTTACTGGAACTGAACTTCTGTGTTCTTCCGTTTCTCGGTACAAAGATGACTTCCTGACCATTTTTCTCTGCCGGTACGCTGAACGCGAATTTCTCCAGATTCAGCTCGGTATCCACTTCGCCCATTACCAGAGGTTCTTTAGTCTCATCATCCCATCTTCCGATATACAGTGCATCATAAGTAAAACTTCCGTTGCTGGCCGGACTTACATAGATCTCGATATCGATCTGATCCGCGTTCAGCTTCGCACTGGATTTTGCGATTTTGAACATGCTGTAATCTGTTCCGGCTTTGTTACCTCCGGCTTCTGTGGCATACACCGCCTTGATTACATTTTCTGCTGTACTGTTGTTCTCTGATGCAACTGCAGGTTTTTCCTCTTCTTTTTGTGTATCTTCCTGTACCACAGTCTTTGTATCCTCTGTCTTTTCATTTTCAGACACATGCTGTGTTTTTTCCGGAACCTGGCAGAAAACATCTTCTTTTGTATACCACTCACCGGAGGCTTTCACTCCCGGCACAATCTGTAATTTACTTCCCAGTTTCTCCTCACTGACCGCAAACTGGAAGATATACTGTCCATTCGGACTTTTCTTTCCTTCCACTACCGGTGTTTTCTCTGTATCTTCTTTTTTTCCCACATATAACTGATCATAAACCGTGCTGTCCGTATAAACTGTCACCAGATATTCCTCTTTGGTTTCAATCAGTTCTGTTTTGGTCACTTTCAGATCCGGTAACTCTTTTGGCGTTTCTGCCTCCGCTGCGTTGTCTTTTGTTTCTGAAACTTCTCCGGCTACTTCCTCTGCTTTTTCCTGTTTACTTTCCGTTACCTGTTCTTCCTGTGTAATTTCTTCTGTTACAGGTTCTTTCGTTGTCTCTGCATTCTCTGTTATTTGTGCTGCCTGTTGTGTGACTTCCGCAGTTGCCTCCGGCTCTGCAACCGGAACTTCCGCTTCACTCGTCTGTTCGAACGCTTCCGCGTCCGGAGCAGCTGCAAAGGTACCTGACGGCATAACAAGTGCCATCATGACTGCCAGGGATACAGAAAGTACTCTCTTTCCTGTTCCTTTCATCCTACATTCCCTTTCTTTTCATATATCATATGTGACGGTCAAAAGAGAAGCGGCCGTAAACCTGTTAGTTATAAGTTTTCCTAAAAAAACTGCAGTCATATCTTTCTCAAAAGTCAGATACAACTGCAGGCATACCATCTCCTGTTTCAGACAAAAACCATAAAATGCTTTTCGATCTTTTGGAGTTCTGCTTTCTTCGGAAGCTCATCACCAACTTTTCCAGCAGGTTTCCTGACTCACAGATCATCGTCTTGCCAAACCTTCTCACATATTCTCTCTATGCAATGGTATCCTATGACAACACTCTCTGTTCACAGTGACCGGATCGCTCAGGACTTTCACCTGATTCCCTATTATCCCCGCAGTTCCATTGGGGCACTGGAAAACTCTGTTATATGTAAGTATAACAAAGTCCCACGATAAGTCAACTCTTCTTTTTCCAAAAAATCTCTGCTTTTCTCCGCAATTCTTTATATCCGAACCCAAACCATCATCTCATTCTCCCCTCTGTTTGCCCAGGTATAATAAGGAACAAACTTCAGTTCAACGGCTTCCTTCTCCTTTTTCTTATACACATGATACAGTTCTCCATCCTTTTTCGCTGTATCCACAACACGGAACCCATCCATCTCCACAACTTTCACCGGATTACCACAGATCTCACTATCCTTGATCTCATACTTACCATCCGGATTCACTTCTAAAAGATGCAGATCCTTACCATTATCCACTTCTTCCAGACAGTACACGATCGGTCCACGCAATACTGCAACTTTTCCTGCATCCTCACGTACCTTCTCATCTGCCTCCATCAAAAGCAGCGGCATGGAAAAATGAAGTTTCAGAACATCTTTTTCACTCCAGGCTTTCTTCACATACAGATAACCGTCCTTTTCAGACATTTCATCCTTCTCAATGCCATCTACAATATAATTTCCACCACACCAGTCCGGAATACGAAGTGCCAGTACAAAATCTGTATCCTTTGCTTCCACAGCGATCTCCACATTTCCATCCCATGGCAGTTCCGAAGTAATTGCTACATTCGCATCCTTATCTCCCACCTTTTTGGTCAGTTCACTGCCCATATAAAGATGTACAAATAAAGTATCCTCTTTCTCTGTATATGCATAAGAACCGATAGAACTTACCAGACGAGCCAGGTTCGGCGGACAGCATGCACATCCAAACCATTTCTGTCGAACCGGTTTTACATGGAATTTTCTCTCATCTTTGTAGCTGGCCTCCGGCAGAACTTCCAGAGGATTTACATAGAAGAAACTCTTTCCGTCCAGAGCCATTCCACTTAGGATTCCATTATACAAAGCTCTTTCCATAACATTGGCATATTTTGCATCCGGCTTGATCTCAAGCATTCTTCTTGCAAAGAAAACCAGACCGATGGAAGCACAGGTTTCTGCATATGCAGTATCATTTGGCAGGTCATATGGATAAGAAAATGCCTCACCGATCTGTGTACCACCGATGCCTCCGGTAATATACATTTTTTCATTTGCCATACTGTCCCAGAGTTTTTCACAGGATTGATACAAGGTTTCATCTTCTGTCAGTCTTGCAATATCTGCCATACCGGAATACAGATATACGGCACGTACTGCGTGACCTACTGCTTCATCCTGCTGGCGTACCGGCAGATGAGCCTGGTTATAAAAATAACGCAGGTCGTTTTCATGGCCTTTTTTCACTTCTTCCGGATGCTCTTTATCAAAATAATAAGGTCGTTTCCCACGCTCATCGATAAAAAACTTGCTCAATTCCAGATATCTTGGCTCTTTTGTCACCTCATAGAGACGTACCAGTGCCATCTCTGCAATCTCATGTCCCGGATATCCCTTGCATTTTCCTTCTTCCGGACCAAAATGAGCTGCTGCATAATCTGCAAAACGAGCTGCTGCTTTCAACAATTTGTCTTTTCCGGTAGCTTCATAATATGCAACGGCTCCCTCGATCAGATGACCCATACAATACAGTTCATGATGATCCTTCAGATTTGTGAAAATCTTATCTTTTCCGTTGATAATATAATAAGTATCCAGATATCCGTCATCCTGCTGAGCTGCACACACGATATCGATGGCTCCGTCTGCGATTGCCTCCAGTTTAGGATCCGGATGCTGGGTCAGAGAATAACCGACTGCTTCGATCCATTTGGAAAAATCTGAATCCTGGAATACAAAACCATAAAACTTATCTTCCGGATGATTTGGATCTTCCGGTAATGATTCAAATCCACGGAATGTATATTTTGGTTCTATAAAAGCTTTGCCCTGCTCTTTTCTCTCTTTATTCTGTTTTCCCGCTACTTTAAAGTTTCGCATACAGAAACTGGGAGCTGCTCCCTCCACCTGGTCATTCAGGGCTGCCCACTGATACGGAATCACTTCCTTACGTACTACTTCCATCTCCTGCTTCCAGAATTTGTCATTGATCTTCATGCTGCGCAGTGACAGCGGACGAGAATACATATTTTTCTCCATTTGCATTACCTCCTGTTTCCGATTATACTTATGATACGGATTTTTATTATTTCGTAACTGTCAGTATCGTCGCAGTTACTTATTTTTGACTTTGTAACTGTTCAGTACCTGGCATTATACTAATACAACGATCAATTTTATAACATTGCCCGGATGGAAACCGGCATGTATAAATTGGAAAGGTGGTACCATGTTATATCTTGAGAAAATGAAAATGCATACCATTACCAGCGGAAACTATGTAACCTCTGTCCATGGTATGGTGCATCCTAACCGAATCATCGGCGAACATGATTTTTTATATATCCTGGACGGTACCTGGGAAATCTGGGAGGATGATACTTCCTACGCTCTGCAAAGTGACGATCTTTTGATTCTCACTGCCGGAAGACATCACTACGGAAAAAAGCTGTGTAACCCGGGTAACCGCCACATGTATGTTCATGCACTGCCTACCGATGTTGAAAAGAAATATAACCATCTATACCCATCTGCAGTGGATCCTTCGGAAACTTTCCAGCTTTTTTCCTGTTCCAGCCTTCTCCACTGTCAACATAATCCAAAAGTCCGTCAATATATGCAAGAGATCATCTCTGTCTCCTGGAGTCACGATCCGGAACGCGAAAACAGACTTTCCCTTCTGTTCTCTCTTTTTCTGTGTGAACTTTCTCGGCTGGAAGCACAAAAAAGCAGCCTGACTCCCATCGATCCCATGATTGAAGAGATTATCAGGCTGATTCATTCCACACCACAAACTTTCTTTACTGCTGGAGAAATAGCTTCCCGGTATTATATCTGCGAACGTACCTTAAACAATCGATTTCATAAGTATTGCACAAAAACCTTTCCTGCTTTCCAGATGGAAACAAAACTGGAAATGGTTCGGCAGTTTCTGCTTACCCAGCCGGATACCAAGCTGCGGGAAGCTGCCATCAACTATGGCTTCTGCGATGAATTTCATCTGAGCAAGGCTTTTAAAAAACACTTTGGATTATCGCCCTCTCAGTACCGGCAGCTTCACTGTTGAATATTCATCTTTTCTTCCAGTTTTTTTACTGTATACGCAACTTTTTCCTTTGTATCCTCCCGGCTGTAGGGTACGCGTTCTGCGATCCGCCGGATATAATCCTGCTCCTTTATGATCTGATAAGTCTCCGGAAAATTAATGTCGAAGTACAAAGCAAGATACGACATCCAGTAATCCATTCCGGTTTTTCGATCTGCGGAGAGGACAGATTTTTCTGCCTTGCAGGACTCCCACACCTTTGGGGATATGGGGCTTGCGCCCACTGTCTTTTCATCCATATCCAGAAGTGTTTCCATAGATTCTTCCAGTTTTACTCTGCAGTTATCCAGCTTATCCGCATCCCGGATCAGTCTGGCATGCAGCAATGTCCGTTCATCTTCTATACCTTCCAGCTTAAAGTCACTGTGTTTTGCGATTGCCACACAGATCAGCTGATCAAAGGACGGATCTTTTACAAACCGACGAATCATCTGCTCCGGTCCAAAAAGAAGATCTGCTCCGTACATCGCATGATCCATAGTCCCCGGCTCAAAGCTGTGAAAACGTTTGATCTGCTCAAATCTTCCTATATCATGAAGCAGGCCAATGATCTTGGCCAGCTGAATGTCTTCCTCTCTCAGATGCATCCGGGTAGCAATCTCCTCTGCGGCATCCACTACACAATAGGTATGTACGATTTTCAGATGAATCTTGTCATCTGTTCTGTCATACTCATCCAGATACTTTTCAAAAGCTGCTTTTGCCACTTTAAAATCTATATGCAATTCCTGTTTCTCCACCGTTTTTCCTCCTGGTTTACAACAATGCTTCGTACTTCCTTTGCTGCTTACATTTTCACAATCTTCATAATCACCCTATAATGTCTTATGAAAAAGAGACTGCGTCTTTTCCACCCATTAACGCCTTTTTATATTGTACCATATCTTTTCTATATCTTACTACCTAATTTCATCTTCCAAGCTCCCAGAACGCCACCGCACTCGCCGCTGCCACATTCAGAGAATCCACACCGTGGCTCATCGGGATCTTCACGGTATAATCACACGCTTCCATCGTCTCTGCCAGAAGCCCTTCACCTTCTGTTCCGAGAATGATCGCCAGTTTTTCCTGCCTTTTCAGTTCAGGATCATCGATCTCCACCGAATCATTCCGAAGAGCCATCGCCACCGTTTTAAAACCGATGTTCTGTAACTGCGCCATCCCCTGTGACGGCCAGACTGTTTTTTTATCAAAATACGTCCACGGAATCTGAAACACCGTCCCCATACTGACTCTGGCTGCCCGACGATAAAGCGGATCACTGCATCCTCCTGCCAAAAGTACCGCATCCATATGAAGCGCCGCGGCCGAACGAAAGATAGCCCCCACATTCGTCGGATTCACAACATTTTCCAGAACCGCGATACGCCTTGCTCCACGGCAGATTTCTTCCACTGAAGAAAGTTCTCGCCGTCTCATCGCACACAGCATCCCTCTCGTCATAGCAAATCCGGTCAATTTCCGTAACACCGCATCCTCTGCCGTATAGACTGGAATATCCTCCCACTGTTCCAGAATCTCCACCGCTTCCCGGTCCAGATCCTGATGCGCCATCAGGAAAGATATCGGTTCATACCCCGCTTGCAGAGCCCGTCCGATTACCTTCGGACTCTCCGCAACAAAAATCCCCTGCTTCGGCTCCGCATACCGCAGCAATTGTACCTCCGACAGGCGCGCATACAGATCCAGGGTGGGATCATTGAAATTTGTGATTTCTAT
>SKED01002456.1_pt1 | contig 13215 bp, 6 predicted proteins | sample 4826651 | NCBI WGS metagenome assembly SKED01 (sample SAMN11008818, study PRJNA524170) | human gut metagenome | biome: Human fecal sample; material: Feces; isolation source: fecal sample from pouch patient p19 | host: Homo sapiens | place: Israel: Tel-Aviv | collected 2016-06-28
CTTTTACTGTCTACCAGAGAATTTCCAAGTACAACCGGATATCCACTTTTTACAAAATCCAGTAACTCATTATATTGCTGTCTGGTAATGTCATTTCCTGAACCTCTTAACGATCCCAACCCCGCATATTGTGTCTCGCCATTCTCTCCGGTATTATATAAATTTGTATTACGTATCTTTTTTTTGCCATCTGTCCCTATAACATAATCAATATCTAACATTCCCATAAGAGATAACTTTCTTATATCGTTCGAACCACTTCCTGTATGTATGTCATTCAAATTAATCGCACCGCCCACATGGGTATATAACATCGGTTTTGTACCATTAATCCTTATATCACGCGAACTTTCATTCAAAGAATCTCCAATGTAAATCATGTCATATTCAGAATTAATATCATCAACATGTCCTACATACTCAGATGCAGTCATAGATGTAACGGTAACCTGTGTCTGTATATTCTCACTATTAAAAAATTCCAGATGCGCACATGACGCTATCGTGTCACTCGTTGTATTGTCATGATATGCTTCCGTTATTCTTATCGTTATTTTCTTTACATTTTTATAAGTTTTTCCATCTTTAAATGTATATGTTTTACTTGTATTATCTGTTCTGTCTGTATATAATTCTTTGTCATTTGTTTCATCCTTTAACAGTTCCTTACCGTTTTTATCATACAGGCTTATTGCAAAATTCAGTATTTTTCCATTCTGATCCCCATTTGTACTATATCTTCTGGGGGTGTATATAAATCCGCTGATATCAGATGCCTTTTTCAGAGTTATCGTTAAAGTATGATTTCCTGATGCATGATAATTCGTTCCACTGCTATTCCATGCTGAATGCCAGAATAAGTTTTGATCAGAATCTAAAATATTAGATGCTGGATGTTTCTCATTTCCTGAATTTTGTTCACAATCAGCTGTCACCGTATCTATCTCAATTGGATCATTCGTTTTTTTGCCCAACCATCCTAATACGGTATTCTGATCAAGTGTACTTCCGGTTTTTGCCGGTTCTATTTCCAACACCTTAATACTGCTTTTCGTATTTAAATTACGTTTATACTGATAATTGATAATATACTCAATCGCTCTTGCCTGTGTCAGCTCTTTACTCAATAACTGAACCTTCGAGTTATTTGCGGAAAACGAACTTTCACTGTCAGAGTTTTCTTCTCCATCTGATAATGACTGCGATTCATCTGTTGTCTGTCCGATCTGACGATACTGGTTTTCACTTTCGATATATTTCAGAATCTCTTCAAATCCTTCCGACCTGCTTCCATCTGTAAATGTGCTTCCCTCTGATTCTGAATTGAAATTTGTATGAAAGTCTCTGTTTATTAAGCCAGAAGGATTGTCATCAGAAAAAGTATTTTTAAAGAAATAAACCATTCTGTCCACATAATGCCTATCTGCATCGTCCGGCTCTGTATAAGCAGAAAATGCCTCCAGCAAATCATTTTCTCTATATGCCTTTACAGAATTAATCATTACAGGGATGGTTCCCATCGCCTGCACTGCTTCAGTTGTGACGATTCCATTTACATAAATCAGATCATATTGTGACAGTTCACTGTCTGCAATTGTCGCAGTCTGTGCTGTCCCCGCTGAAAAGGCACTTGTACCATCGCTTTCACCATCTGAAAAATCGGCATCCGGTGTTCCGGATGTTACAGTCTCACTCTCTGCCTGCTGTGCATCTGTATTATCAGTGTCTGATGCAGCATCTGTTCCATCCTGGAATTCATCGGCTACATTATCATTTATTTCATTTTCAATAGAAACTAACTCAACTCCTGCTTCACTGACCATAGAATCAACCTCAGATGTTTCACCCCCGTCTTCCTGTAGCTCTTCTGTCTGTGATTCTTCTGTCTGCGCTTCTTCCTGCTGAGGTTCCTCCATCTGTGTTTCATCAGAAAGCTGATCCGTTTCAGAATCTGATGAAGCACCATCATCTCCGGCTGCACTGTCAGCAATATCAGCTGCCCCTTCTGCATTTTCCGTACTGACAGCTGCTGTTTGGATACCATATTTTTCGTTAAATTCCTGAGCCGTAATCGTATCAACTTTAATGTCAAAATTCGCAAACTGTTCTTCGTCATCAGGTGATAAATGAAATACGTATCGCTTAAACCAGTCGTGGTTTACATATCCGCCCTGATAAAATATATGATTTACTTCTACTGTCTGCTCCGGTTCCTGTTCATTCGGAATAAAATCATAATCTCCAGTTCCGGGAGTCAATTTATATTCTGCATCGGAAATATAATGCGTTGCAACTTTTCCATCACCGTCTGTTACTTTAATATAGGTATTTCCGTCATTCTGCGGATAAGACGCATAATACCATCCATAATATTGATAATCTGTAGGAAGTTTTGCATCAGCAGAAGCTTCACAGCAGAAATATGCTTTTTCTACAGTGTAATAATAGTTGTAATCCAGACTGCTGTCTATTTTCTTTATGTCACTGTAAGGTACTGCCTGACGTCCGGTCACTATGGAAAGAGGATATCTGGCAAGCTGTCCGCTTGCAGTATCCATTTTCCAGTACCAATATTGTCCATCTTCCAGTGTAATATCTTTCTCATTACGTACGATCTGTGTTTTATTTGTGACACTTTCTGCATCTTTTTTCTGGTTGTCCTGTGCCAGAGCTTTGATCTTCTCCAGATCTCCTACCAGAGTATATTTATAATACGGATACGCCTGTATATTTTCTCCCAGATAAATATACGGATTCTCTGTCGTTCCCTTTGTTTCTTCATTAGCAAATCCAAGTAGGATCGTTCGGCCTTTAGAAGTCTGTTCTTCCGCCTGTGCATTATCAGTCAGCTCATCTGCCATTCCTGCTGTCTGTGAAGTATCCTGTGAAGATGGAATCTGAGCATCGCCATCCGAAGTTCCGTCTCCAAAATCTCCTGTTGAAAACGCATCTGCTCCTGAATTATCTGATGTTTCCCTCGCAAATTCGGACTGTGAAGCAGCTGTTGTCTCACTGCCATCATTTACAGTTGAAAATTCTGCTTCTTCTCCTGCAGTAAATGCCGAAGCTCCCTGTGGAGTATTATCCTGAATCAATACCGCTCTGCTTTCATCTACAACCGGATTTTCTCCTGGAAATTTAAAAATATTATTCTGGATATTATTTGCAATATCTTCTGTGAAATCTGCATATACATTTTCATAATATCCATACTTTCCATTAGAATAATCATATTCTGGAAGAATGGTAGTCTGCCCTCGGTCATTTGCATCTTTTAATGCATTATTAACGTCTTCATTTTTTACTTCTGCAAATGTCAGCGCATATGGAGCTTGTGCTTTTTCATCATCAGAATAATAGAAATTTTCTATATTCTCACGATATTTGTTTGTTTTGGCATTATCTTCTGTGACATTTTTACGAATTGGATAATAAGTCTGTTCCTCTTTCGTATACTGTCCATTTCCGGCAGTGTTTTCCTGATAATGTCCCCGAATCTTTACTGTATCAGTTCTTGGATTGCCATCAGCATCTACGAAATCAACTCTCTTCCATCCGTCTTCAGAGGAAACAAAATACTGCTCCTGATATTCTGAGTATGCAAGCGGATACTCTTCTGCGGAATCTCCGCAAAGACTCTCTATATTTTTCCCTGCGGAAGATACATTTCCGTTTTCGTCTGTTTTTTTATTCGTGGCAAATTCTTTTCGCTGCTTTTCCGACAGCTTACTTAACCCATCTTCCAGACTCGAAAAAGACATGGCATTTCCGTTTTCGTCTTTATACAGTTTGATATACGGCTCCTGACCGGATACATAATACCCGATTTCTGCCTCAGCTTCAGAATCTACGATTTCGAGAATTCGAAAAGGTTCATCTTTGGATGTTTCATTTACGATTTCTTCAATACCTGGCATCATTGCAGGAGAGGCCTGTACGGAAATACTGGTCTGGAGCAATGCTCCAACTCCCAGTACTCCGGCTACAGTTACTGCAATGCCGGATAGTAGTATTTTTTTACGTCTGATTTTCATTTGAAACAATCTCCTCCTTATCCATATACCTCTAGTTATCAGTCACCGTTATCGTATAAGGTTCCGATTCTGTTTCCGTTCCTCTATCTGACTTATAGACAGCTGTAACGACATAAACTCCCATTTTTTTCTTATCATATTCCAGTTTGAAAGTGTTATTTAAATTATTGGAGTACGGCAAAATATCTGTGCGTAACTCACCATCTTTTTTACATCTCCAAGTGATATGATCCGAATTTTTAATTTCCGCTCCATCAATTTCTAAATCAGCAGTTAATTTAATCATATCGTCAATGGTGATTGTTGTGCTCTGATTTTTTCCTTCATCTTCTACTCTAAAACGCGTAATAGGTTTTTCTAAAACTTCAATTGGAACTGAAGCTTCGTATATCTTAGGATTATCTCCAGTTCCAACCCATAAAAGATGGCTATTCTCTACGCTAATGCTTAATGTAGTATTTTGCTGCCATACCTGCACATCCCATGGAGCAACGCCAGAAGAATCAAATCCTCCACTACTTGGATCAATCGACCACTTCGGTGTAGTTAATCCATCTTCTATTTCTGCTGTAGCATATTCTGGTTTCCCATTTGAATATGGATTAGATAAATAAGTTTCTATTACTTTAGCCTTCAATGGATATTTATTTCCTATAACTACTGATGTCTTCGGTGATACTATTTCCACGCCATGCACAACTCCAATATTAGCCACGCCTTTATAACGTCTTTTTATTACCTCTTTATTCTCATTTTCTACATAAAATGTTAATTCAGCAGATATAGAAAATCCCTGCTCACTTTCATCAACATATAATTTAGCAGTATGCTGATCATTATAGAATAAATCATTGCTAACAGACGTCTTTTCACTTGAACTCTTTAAAATTTTCCACTGTACACTATATTTCCAAGAATAATCTGCTCTGTCTGCATCCACATAAAATCCGGTTGAAGCATTATAATAAGAACAATCATATGTATTACCAGGATATACAGTCGTAACATTCTGTCCGGATACTTTATTTTTACACCAGATATTCATACGATAAAAATCTGTATTAACACTAAATGTAGAATGTCCCGTTGCCAAACTTCCACTATTCACTGAAACTGTCGCTTTTGCTTTCCATTCTCCATTTTCCTCGGTTGTAAATGCATTTCCTTCCTGATATGTCATTCCATCTACAGTAAACTGTGGCGTAGAGGACAAGTTTCTTTTTTTACCGCCAATATAATAATTATATTCTGGTGAAACTTTATTATCACCCAGATAATATTCACCCGATGGATTTATTATTTCAAGTCGAGCTAAATTTACAGTCGCTGTAGCCGAAAATGCTTTTCCACCTACTTCATAGGAAGCATTTACAGAAATTACTCCATTTGCCTGAGATGTACCCTCGCTCTTTTCAATATTTATCAGACCATTTTCCTGAACTGTAGTTCCATTTGTCCCTCCGCTCCACACAACTTTTACATAAGAATTTCCCGAATCTGTATTATCACTATATACTTCCGACCATTTTATATAATCATTTAAATCGTATGAAACAGTTTCTTCTGTATCCAAACCTAATATAATTTCGACATTCTCTGTCTTAATCCCCGTCACCGTCTTAGTATTATTAATCTTAATCGTCACCGGTGCAGAAGTTACTGTCTGTTTTCCATCGGATGTTTTTGCAAACACAATTACAGTGACTGTTCCGGTTGCATTGTCATTGACTGTAAGTTTTCCATATGTAGGATCAAGTTCCGGGAAATATCCTTTTTCTGTTCCATCTACAATTTTCCATTTCAATGTTGTCGGATCAATGGAACCATTTCCGGTCAGATTATATCCCAGGATCTTTGATTTACCTGCATCGATAGAATCCGGTGCACCAACGATATTAATCCTTACATCTGTACTGCTGGCTGTTGCAAAAGCATCGTCCGGTTTCATGACCTGAATCCGGTTTCTGAGATTAACCGTGTGAAGTGTTTTCACTTTTTTCCCATTTTCTTCTGTAGTTAAACGGAAACGCACGATCCGTTCACTCTCCACCTTCGTCACATCTGCTGTGAAATTCTCAATTCCCTCTGCAAACACAGAACGTGCAATTAATTCTTTAGAATCTTTTGCCTTATCTGAACTGCCTCCGGAAACAACTCCATTACCACTATCATTGTCGGCTGATGCAAATACAGCAACTCCATTGTCCATGCTTTCTGCAGAAATCCCACTGGTATCCACTGTCTGCTGATTTTCTGAATTGTCGCCTGTGCCATTCTCATTTTCTTCTTCCGTATTGCTGCTTGCCTTTGTGTACTCACGCTGACTGTAATAAAGTTTTCCTTCACTTCCCACCCAGTCAAGCACATCAAAAACATAACGGCTGGTTCCATCGCCATTTTCGTATTCATTGCAGGCAATAAAAGTTTTTGATGCCGCATTAGAGTCATCAATGTCGCTGGTAATCTGCGTTCCCATATCCGTTCCTGAACCGTATGCGTAATAAATACTTCTGTTTGCATCTATGATCAGATCTTCAATCTCATCCAGTGTTTCCTGTGCCTTCACCTGAGATTTCGTATTTCCGGAAACGCCCCTGAAGAGGCTGGAACCCGTAGTAATCAATGTTACCACAACGCCGGAGAAAATTGCGATGATTGCCACTGTAACAATCATCTCTATTAAAGTGAAACCGGCACTGTTATTTTTCTCTTTTCTGATTGTTCTTCTCTGTGTTCCTTTCATGCAGCAATTTCTCCTCTTAACTTATTCTCTCCTTATTTCCGGTTTTGCAGATCCGGTTTTATGCTGTTTTACTGCGCCCTGACCGTGTACTTTCCTGTATCTTTATTCAGAGTAATCACACGGGTGCGCATCCCGCCTCTGACTGTGATTGTCTGGCAATACGGTAAACTTTCATCCCTTTCCAACGGAATATCCTCCCCAAGATTAAGTACTGCCAGAATCTGATTCTGCTCCCATTCATTTGACTGGATAGGAAGAAAACCACCAGTTGCACGGTTATAAGTAAGGATAATAGAATTTCTGTCACCCTCCCACAGATTATATGTCTGCCCTGTACTGTCCGTATAACTGATTCTCGTTCCCGCAGGTGCAATCTTTTCCGAATCATCATTTCTTATTCTGGATGATTCAGCACTTTCTTTGCCTCTGTCCAGATAATACGTAATATAATATCCGTCAGACCGATATTCTAGCTTCATTTCTCCTACCAGTCTGCTCATTGCCTCTCTTCTTGTTTTATCCAGTGCAGATGTTATTGAATTCGTCGCACGCTGAACACGAAAACCAAGCACTGAATTCAGAGAAGGAGTAATCATTCCAAGCAAAATGGCAAAAATAGCTACAGTAATAACCATTTCCACAAGTGTAAAACCTTTATTCTTCTTTTGACCGCAATACTCTGATTTTAATTTATACATATCCTTTTTCAACTCTATTCTTTTCTCCAGTTTTCATAAGTAACACAGTCAGCCAGATCATAAGTATCCAAAACACGTCCACTGTCCGTTGATTCATTCGATGTATTACTATTTCCGAGAACATATTTGTCACCCTCCCAGAAGAAACTCTTCGGTGACATATTTTCATCAGATGCCATCTGTGCCTGGAATACTTTGGCAGCCTCTAACGGAGCAGATTCAAGACTTGCTCCCGAACCAAGAGTAATTCTTCCTTTTGCCATGATAATTCCCTGAAAATGAACCCCAGGTTCAATTACTACATCACCGGTACATACAACAAGTCTCAGCTTATCCACCATGGCAGAAGTAATGATTAAAGGTTCATTTGTTCCGTTAACAGTCGTTTCTGATTCTGTACCGTCTGCACTCTTTACCTTAAAAGTACTGTATTCTCCATTATGTGCCATGATTGCCTGAAGACCGTCATCTTCTGCACCCGCTTCAAATGTAAATTTCAGAGTTCCGGGCTGTTTTTCCTGAAGAAACTGTATCATCTCTTTTTCATTAACCATATTGTCAAAAACGCCTCTGCTGCTGTCCGTCTCATCATGTGTAATTCCATCTGAATCTTTTACTTCCTTATTTAAAAGATCCACACTGGTGATCATCTTTCGATTCAATGCATACCACATATTCTGATAATTCTTCTGTTCCTGCAAAAGAGCCTGAGAAACTTCTGCACTGGTAGCAGTAGTCATATTTCCCTGTGCACCTGTTCCACCTTCTGTCGCTTCTCCGCCCTCATAAGAGAGAACATTTCCGTTTGTGACATAACGGATATAATTCTTCATGTCCTTCACTTTAATTCCACTGTTGGTATTGCTGAAATAGAAAGATAGATATTTATCCAGATTTGTTTTCACAGTAGAATTATTCATATAATAATTATACATAAAATCTGAAGCAGCACGGTTTCCTTCACTTGTATTGCTGAAATTCAGATAAAAATATACATATCCTTCATCCGCATTATTGTTATAAAAAACTTCCTGCACAGGTCTCTGAGAATCCACATCGATTTCATTGAGTGTTTTATTTCCAAGCTCTGCTGATGCAGTATCCATTTTTAAAGGAATCGAATCCATCTGCATCAGACCACTTTCTTCATAATCTGAATAAGACATTGGATTCTTAATATCCATATCCGGCGTCTTTAATCCGGAGGTATCAATCAGTTCCGGCGGAAGCAGATATGCAAGCTGTGTCCCCTTCACGGTAATACTTTCGCCCATCATAACATCATTTGAATTACTTGTCCCACTGACAGGTCTTACATCCGATGTACCAATGTAGCTTCTTCCTGCAAGCATCAGCTTTCGAACGCCAGACAGATCTAACGTCGTACTTTTTCCATTGATCACAATTGAACTGCTAAGTGCAGTATCACTCCACTTCCCATCAGCGGCATCATACATATAGTCATTCTTTGAGTTTCTGGCAGATTCCGGATATCCATATCCATAATACTCACCCTGAATCATTACTCTACTGCTATTTCCTGATTCTATCGTCAGGTCATCTGAGAAATAGGTAGTTCCCAGAAGATTTACCTGTGCAGAAGATAATTTCACACCTTGTGCCCAGAGTGTCACTCCTGTCTCACTGGTAAACGTTGCATTCTGATCCGTATAAATCTCACCTGCGCTGACAACTTTATCACCGCTTTGAATATCCAGATTTGCCCCGGACTGAACCCAGATACTCGTCCGTGGATTCTTTTCCAGAATCGTGTTATCTGTAATATTCTTTAAAATACCAGAGTAAATACTTCCTGATATTGTAGTCGTCTCATTTCCCCCGGCCTTACAGATAATGCCTTTATCGGCAACAACAATCATATTCATAAGATCCGGAAGCGTAGACGGTGTCGGGAACTGTACTTTCGGAATTCCAAGACGGATATCGGTTTCTATTATTGAAGCATATCCCTTCGGGTCAACATAGATTACTTTCAGATTTTTTAACAAAATTCCACTTTTTTTATCCTTTGTCATTACAGGTGTTTTGTCAGACGGTGTAGTAACGATCAGTGTTTCTTTTGTGGAATCAAACTTTTCGCTGTTGTTAAGATCAAGATAATCTGTCAGATGTTCCAGGTTATATTCATTCTGATTTGTTCCGTTTTTTAACCTGCCAGCCAGTTTTTTGATAAACTCATCTATAAAATCGCTCTGTCTTTGCTTGTCAAGCACTATATCTGTTGAATCCGCATCTTTGTTATAGGTTTCCAGAACCTTAATATATGCTTCAGACATAGAATCACCCACGTCTTCCTGTAAACCTACACGGATTTCCTCAATCGTCCGCTCAGCTGTATAAAAGCTGTCTTTACCTTTTAAATCTGTGATCTTCATCTGAAAATTACTCAATGCCATATACAGAACAAGAAGTCCGAGAATTCCGATAAAAGCTACCGCAATAATCACAGTAATCAGCGAAAAACCTTTATTCTGTTTTCTGGCTGTATCTTTCCAATCGTTCATATCTTTACTCCCTGTTATCAATTCTCTTTCGCTCCATCAAGGCTTGCTACCAGATCCTCTTTCGGAAATCCCTTTGCAGCCGCCCCTACTTTATAGACATCCACTGTCGCAGTATAGATTCTGTCTGTTTCTATCTTATCATCCAGACCGTTGTAGCTTAGAATCTGCTTTGCAGCGGCTCCGGTCTTCTTTCTGTCATTACGGCCATCTTTCGTAACAGCCTGATAAGTCAGCTGCATCTGGCTGATCTTCGGGCGGGTAAGAATTTTGTCAAAATCGCTGATATTATAATCAAGATTTGTTCTTAACTTTGTCTGTGCCTTATAAAGGCTGGGGTTTGTATTCCAGTTTGTCTGTTCCAGTTTGACCGGAGATTCTTTAACCGTCAAAGACATACGATAGGAATTCTCCTGCGCAGAAGTTGGCGTATTCTCTTCCTCATCTCTTTGTTTTGTTACATATACCTTAGCCGGATAGTTATCCGTATTCTCAATAACTATACGATCCAGAGGCTTCGTACTGCTTTTTGATTCATAATTTGGATAATAAAATACATAAAGATTTTTCAGTTTTGTGTCAGCTTCTGAACTGTAGAATGTCCAGTAAGCACTCTCATATGTGCAGAAACATCCGCTGACTTTACCATTTTCTGACTGGCCATGGCACGGACAGATATCCATTCGCTCATATTTATTTCCACCCTTTTTCACATAATCATATGTATTCAGGACATACTTCGCTTCTGTCTTAATTGTTCCGCCGCTCTCTTCAATCTTCACATAAAGCGTTCTCTTTGTCTGTGCATAAATATCTTCCGTACTCAGCTTTTCTGTCGGCCTTGGATATTGTGAAGTAAATTCCTCCGTCAGCCTTTTCTGCTCTTCCTCGGACGCTCCGCGGATATAATCAGCCAGATCCTGAGCCCATAACTTCTGCGCTGCCTGAAGCTGTTCTGTTGCGATCACATTCATCGCATTCTCATCCCAGTTTTTACCCATGATCAGGAATGCATTTGTCTTCGTATCCAGCTTCGAAATATTCGGAGCCAGATAATCATTCTTTCCTTCTTCATTGTTCGTGGCTGTTTTTTTCTTATATCCGGAACTTCTTCCTCCGTCAAACTTCACCAGAGCATCAAATGTCTCATGATTATTTGTTACATTTGTAAGTTCAAAATAATATTTTCCTGCATTATCTCCTGTTTTTCTGGGATTAAACTCATAGGTTACACCATTATCCTTAGAAATAACCGATGCAGTTACCCTCGACGTATTATCTCCATCCAGAGAATTATAAAGACGTACGTCGTTATACTCATCTCCATCCTTCACGATTTCCCTTACACCAATGGAATTCGCTTCTCCGGTATTAATTCTGCTCTTGTCCGAATTAAGAAAAGATAGTCTTGACTGACCGGTAAGAACATCAATCGGATAATTAAATGCCAGAGACACATCCTCAAAATCTTTGGATTTAATCTCCTCCATGATATTCTGTGCCACCGTAGTTGCCTCCAGATATAGATTTGATTTCTTGTTGATTCTCTGTGAGGTAACAAAACTCTGAAGAAGCACCGCCGCTGCTATGGAAAAAATACTGACCGCAACGATCACTTCGATCAATGACATACCTGCATTTGATCTTTCCCTTCTTTTACTGTCCATCCCGATGCTCCCTCCTGTCTTTTTTTATCATTTATCCGCAAGATTATTTCTACAATATCGAAATTTCTCATAAAATCTTTTCAAAATTATACTTTCATTCCATATTTTTTATTTCGTACAGGAATCCATCATTTCCATAAAAATGCAAATAGAGGGGCCCTGTACCTCTCCCCTCTAACATACTTTCCTTATTGTGCCTACTCGGCGCTATCAGCAGGGGCTGCTGCATCCTGCGTATTTTCTCCTTCCTGACTGTTGGTATTCTGGCCGTCAGCGCCAGTATCGGAAGCCGCCTGGTCTGTTGTGCTGTCTGCACTCTGTGCATCAGCTGTCTCTGCGGCTTTCTTCTTACTCTTTTTGCTTTTCTTACTCTTCTTGCCGGATTCAATGGTTCCGAAAATATTATTGGTTCCATATGCTACGCTTCCTGCGTCCGGCTCAGTGTAAGTCTTGCCGGTTCCTGCCATGGAGAACATATTGACGGTAATACTTCCTGTAAGATTTCCAGTAGTGGAGTCAAAAGAGGCATTTACATTGTCAAGTGTCATTCTGCCACTCTGATCTGCGAGATAATCTACCATATCCTTAAGGCTTGTATACGTACCGGTAAACTGCATACTGTCCTGTGTGCGGTAAAGCACCGGAGTCGTAAGCGTCTGATTCAGATTCGCCACCTCTTTATCAGACGCGGTCTGACGTTCTTTATCCCCCTGTACATCTGTGCCTTCAATCTCATCGATCTGCTCCTGTGTCTGTGCATTTGCCTGCTCGGACAGTGTTTCATCCGGCATATCAATTAACGGATCCTCTGTGCTTCCATCAAGAGCCGCAATAAACTCTCTGGTTCCAAGTCCCACATTGGAAATCTGCATATCCAGGGAATTCTCCATATTCATGGAGAGCACGATTCCGTCCTCTGAACGGATATCCGCCGGAAACTCTGATGTATATTCGTCAATCTTTGCATTTATAGAATCTGTCTCTTCCAGATAAAAGTCTTTGTTCTCCGCCAGTTTCAGCAAGTCATTGAGTCTCTCCTGCAACGGCGCATTGGAAGCCTGAATGCTCTCAGCCTCCTCCATCTGCGGGCGGTATCCGAAGAAATATCCGACGGCAAAAATACCCACACCAAAGAACATCAGCAGTATTTTCTTATCACGCATAGAAATATTCATGTCCATCTTAATTTCCGCCTCCTTATTCTGTGTCCGAATCCAGTGGTGCCGGATCTGAATAGGTACAAAGCACACTCAGTGACACAGTTCCGTCTTCTCCCTCATCGATTCCTGTCGTCGTTACTGTTGCCAGGCTCTCAAAGGTACGAAGCTGCATGATCGTATTCGCCGCTGCCGATTTACTGGTTACACGCATGGAAAAGCTGACCTGTGTTCCGGTAGAACTGAAACTCTCCACCGTAATATCTGACGGCATCTTTTCCTCCATCTCCTCAATAAAGTTCTTAAGTCCCTCATTCGGAGTATTTGTATACTGATACATATTTTCGTAATTGTCATACTGCGACTTGGCTGTCGTATATGCATTGTAAATATC
>SKED01002463.1_pt1 | contig 13176 bp, 17 predicted proteins | sample 4826651 | NCBI WGS metagenome assembly SKED01 (sample SAMN11008818, study PRJNA524170) | human gut metagenome | biome: Human fecal sample; material: Feces; isolation source: fecal sample from pouch patient p19 | host: Homo sapiens | place: Israel: Tel-Aviv | collected 2016-06-28
TCTTTCATCTTTTCGTTCTTCATACTTTTCGCTCATTTCTGCGCACGCTTTTTGCGCATATCGAGTTTGTGTCAAGTGCGCGCAGACACAAATCTCGCGATTGAAAAATGTTATTTTTCAATCTTCTATCACAACCGTTTTGTCTGTTCTGCTTGATTTATGGGTTTCTGTTCTGTTGTTACAACAAAAAAAGTGATGCGATAAAATGCAACCGACAGGAATCGAACCTGCATTAAAGGCGTCGGAGGCCTCCGTTCTATCCGTTAGACTACGGCTGCATAAAAATATATTGTTAAATCAACAAAGATTATAATACCACAGGATTGTAAAAAAAGCAAAGCCTTTTTCGCGAAAGTTAAAAAGCATAATAATTATAACGGACGAAAAATAGGAGAATTTTGTCTCCGTCGCTAATAATCACTCCTTGAGAAAAATTCTCCTATTTTTCTGTTCATTGATAAAATATACGTTGATTTTTCACACTCTTCATTTAATCAAGTATCTTTTCCATAAATTCAATACGGGTAAATCTTTAAAATCCGCATCTCAAAAATGATTAGTTTTGACTAATTTTCAAAATTTCTTCCGCGATTTCCTGCGGTGTCTTTCTGTCTGTTGCCACTTTAATGTCACATGCATTCACATACAGTTCCCGGCGTTTTTCCATCAGCTTCGCAATATGTTCCACATTCATATTTCCATTTAACAAAGGACGGTCTGTACTGTCTTTGACACGCTCATATACCGTCTCCGGTGTTGCTGTCAAAAGCACGATCTTTCCGGTCTCCTTCATCATCTGTGTATTCTGGTCACGGAGTACTGCGCCTCCGCCACAGGACACGATTGCCGGTTCCGTCTGTGAAATCTCCCGAACTGCATCGGTCTCCCGGTCACGAAAATAGGTCTCACCATATTTTTCAAACATATCGTTGATGGACATCTCATTTTTCTCTACGATCCATGCATCCATATCTACTTCGTTGGCGCCGGTCAGCTCCTGTAATTTATGTGATATCGTTGTTTTTCCAGTTCCCATAAAACCGATCAGATAAATGTGCTGTGTCATACTTTTTTACTTCTCCTTTTACTATTTAACATAATCCCTGATGGATCACGCTCAGAATATCCTCTAATTTGTCAGCTGCGATCTGTCCCGGTGCGGAAGTCTCTCCCACGGCACCGAACGTAATACAGGAACCAAAAATTTCTCCTGCCATACGGCTGACAACACCAAGTGCACCCATGGACATGGTTACTACCGGCAAAGTCGGATATTTCTGCTTCATATCGTTTGTCAGTTTTAACAGACGAACCACATCATCCGCACTCTGCGGCATCACTGCCAGTTTTGCCACGTCTGCGCCGCCCTGCTGCATCTGCTCCATCAGCATTCGCAAAATACGATCATCCGGTGTTGCATCAAAATCATGGTGGGAAGCAATCACCCGAACGCCCATCCGCTGAAACCGACGGATCTCTTTTTCCGGTTTTGTTGCTTCAAAAAATTCCAGATCAATCATATCCGCACAACCGCTTTTTGCAGCTGTCTCATTCAGTTTCAGGATCTTCCATTCTTCCATTCTCCGGCTTCCACCCTGCTGCTTTGTCCGGAACGTAAACAGGAAAATCGTCTCTGTGAGGAACGGTTTTACAGTGTCCAGTACTGCTCTGACTGCCGCCACATCATCTGCCTCACGAAAACAGTCCACTCTCCATTCGATCATCTGTACTTTTTGTTCTGTCAGTGATTTGATCGTTTCAATAATTGTTTCTCTTTCCGGTGCAACTACCGGCACACAGATCACCGGCTTGCCATCTCCGATTCGGATTCCTTTTATTTCAAATGCGTTCTGCATACTTACCTCCATTCCGCAATGCGCTTAACGGTTTTTATTGTACCATATTTTTGCAGATTGAGGAACCTTAAAAGCCGACAGACATTGACTTTTTTTGAAAAAACACCTATCATAGTACCATATATATTTGCAGACGAACTATTTTGTATTTCCACATGGCATTCACATGGGGCAGAACACAAAAATCTGATTATTAATAAGGTAGGGAAGAAGAATGGAAATCACTGGAAAAACCAAATTAACAGGACTCATTGGCACTCCTGTTGCGCATAGCGTATCTCCTCAAATGCATAATGAAGCATTTCGCCAGTTAAACCTTGACTATGTATATCTGGCTTTTGATCTGGCGAACACAGATCTTGGTACTGCCGTACACGGACTTCAGGCAATCGGTGCAAAAGGTTTTAATGTAACCATGCCGTACAAAGTACAGATTCTTGAATACATGGATGAGCTGACTCCGGCTGCCACCATCGCACAGGCATGCAATACTGTTATTGCAAAAGATGGCAAACTGATCGGTCACACAACCGACGGTATCGGCTTTATGGAATCTGTTGCAGATGCCGGACACAATATTATCGGAAAGAAAATGACCGTCCTTGGCGCTGGCGGCGCTGCCACTGCGATCTGCACACAGGCAGCTTTAGACGGTGTCTCCGACATCGATATGTTCCAGCTAAAAGAATTTACAGAAGAATATGAACGTGCACTGGCATTTGCAGACCGTGTCCGCGAGCATACTTCCTGCAATATCAATGTCTATGATTTTGCAGACACCGATCAGATGAGAAAAAGTATCTCTGAGAGCGCAATCCTGACAAACGCAACCAACATCGGCATGGCACCTCACGAAGACGGATGCCCGATCCCGGATGCATCTATGCTGTTCCCGGGACTGATCGTATGTGACATCATCTACAACCCGCGTAAGACAAAATTATATCAGATGGCAGAAGCTGCCGGTTGTCACGTATTTAACGGAATGTACATGCTGCTCTTCCAGGGCGCTGCTTCTTTCGAATGCTGGACAGGCGAAAAAATGCCGATTGAAGTTGTTCGGCAGAAATATTTTCAGCCATAAGTACCACTGCACGCTACACATCTGAACAAAATACTTAAAATACAAAATGTCCCGCTCTTATATTTATTAATGTAAGAATCCAAAAGCAATATCGGGACAGAATGGAGTAACACAATGAGTTTTTCATATTTAAAACAATTACCGACACCGGAAGAAATCAAACAGACTTACCCGTTAAGCGAAGCCTGCCAGAAGATCAAACAGAAACGTGATGCAGAGATTGCCCGTGTTCTGCGCGGAGAATCCGATAAATTCCTTGTGATCATCGGACCGTGTTCTGCCGACAAGGAAGAACCTGTCATGGATTATATTCACAGACTTGCAAAGTCAATGAGCAGACCAAAGACAAACTGATCATCATTCCGCGTATCTACACAAACAAACCGCGTACTACCGGCGAAGGATACAAAGGAATTGCCACACAGCCGGACCCGGAAGCAAAACCGGATATGGTTGCAGGACTGATCGCTGTTCGTAAACTGCATCTGCGCGCCATCGAAGAAACTGGTCTGTCTGCAGCAGATGAGATGCTTTACCCGGAAAACTGGGATTACATCAATGATTTACTCTCCTATGTAGCCATCGGCGCCCGTTCTGTTGAAGATCAGCAGCATCGTCTGACCGTCAGTGGTTTTGATGTAGCCAGCGGTATGAAGAATCCGACCAGTGGTGACTTCTCTGTTATGCTGAATTCTGTATACGCTGCACAGCATCCGCATCATTTTGTACATCGCGGATGGGAAGTTGACACGACCGGCAACCCACTCTCCCACGTTATTTTGCGTGGTGCAGTAAACAAACGCGGCGTTGCCATCCCGAATTATCATTACGAAGATCTGATCCGTCTGAATGAGATGTACGAAAAAATGGATCTGGTCAATCCGGCTTGTATCGTAGATGCCAACCATTCTAACTCAAACAAAAAATATGCAGAGCAGGTTCGTATCGTCAAAGAAGTAATGCACAACCGCAAAGAATCTGACATCATCCACAAACTGGTAAAAGGTGTTATGATCGAAAGTTATATCTGCCCGGGTAACCAGAAGATCGGTGAACATATTTACGGAAAATCCATTACCGATCCGTGTCTTGGATGGGAAGAATCCGAACAGTTACTTTATGCTATTGCTGATTCTGTAAAATAGTTTTACCTGTATCATTAAATCAGTAATAGAAAAATCAAAAATAATAAACATCAAAATAAAAAAGATATCCTTTTCTTATTTTTAAGATCAGGGTATCTTTTTTTGTTCAAGCATCCTATCGTATTTGATCATTTTGGGCTTATAGCCAAAGTACTAATCTTTCCTTTTCATCAGCTACACTTCTATCACAAGATGCAATTCTATCACACAACATATCTCAACATAAAATCAGGAATCGTTCCTACTTTTCTATCATCCAACGACAGCTGTATGTAATAAAATCCACGGATTTACCCAATACTCCAACCAGATTCCGGCTCCATAAATTCCCGTATCCAATAAAAATAGTACGATCAATAATGCCTGTGCTTTTAGATCTGGTTTATTTTGCAACAGGTGTGCATTCCTTCGCTCCTGTCTGACACGTTTTCCAGCTTCCATCAGAACTAATAAAAAAATGTATGCTGCCGCATAAGCAGCGACTTGTGGAAATCCAAGGATTCCCATTTGTCCGATCCCGGAAAATCCATACCGCCCAAGCAGCGTCGCAAACACAAAACCACCGGAAAGTCCAAGCCATCCAAACCAGATAGCACAAACGGCGCGTCCAAATCGAAAGCACAATGCAATCAATAATATCATCCATGGAAGTCCACGCTGCAAAAGAATGGTTTTTAATAATGCTTCTGCATGTTCCACATCCTCTGCACCCGCAAACTGCCGCACCTGATTTTCATGCAGAAATCCGATCCACAATGCTTCATCATGAAGTGAAAAATTTGCCAGAAATACACCAAAAAAGAAACAACCAAGAAAAAGCAGCATGCATTTTTGCAGCATTGTTACTTTTCCCGGTTGTCGTAAAGTTCCTGTGATCATCTATTTCGGTAACCCTGCTAATCCTTTTTTTTCATCTATATGCAGTATTTACCGTAATATGCCATAATTGCAGCAACAGTCTTGGAATCCTGAATTTTCTGTGTCAGAACCATATCTTTCAATTCCTCAATGGTATAACTCTCCACTTCCACAAATTCGTCCTCATCCAGATGCTGCTGTGTTTTCGTCAGATCTGTCGCCAGATACACGTCGATGGTTTCATTGCAAAATGCCACGGTGGTGGAAACCGTGATCAAAAGTTCCAAATGAGCCGCTTTATAACCGGTCTCTTCCTCCAGTTCTCTGGCAGCACAAACAGAAGTCGGCTCCTCCACACTGTCTCTGGAGCCGGCTGGAATTTCCAGCGTCTCACGATCCAGTGCATTGCGATACTGGCGCACCATCAGGATTTTGCCGTCTTCCGTTACCGGAAGCACTGCTGCTGCGCCTTTCCGGTGCGCAACATAATCCCAGTGTGCAATATTTCCGCTTGGGGACTGCATAACATCATCATACACGTCCACAATGGCACCTTTATATTTCAGCACACGATCAATTCGTTTCATTTCGTCCATGTTTTTCTTCCTCCCATCCAGGAATGTCATCCACATTCTTACTGTGAAATGTGCATCACACAACACATGATCTATTCTTCCGCACATCCCTACATCCTACAGGTCATTTTCACACTTCTACGTTCTATTAACGATTATCTACTTTCTCCGGATATAAGTCATGATTTGCCATCCGGTTCCATGCAACGTCTTCCCACTTTGTACCCGGTTTACCATAATTACAGTACGGATCAATGGAAATACCGCCTCTTGGAGTAAATTTTCCCCACACTTCAATGTATTTCGGATCCATCAGTTTGATAAGGTCTTTCATAATGACATTGACGCAATCCTCATGGAAATCTCCATGATTGCGGAAGCTGAACAGATACAGCTTCAGGGATTTGCTCTCAACCATCCGTTCCCCCGGAACATAGGAAATCGTAATGGTCGCAAAATCCGGTTGTCCTGTGATCGGACACAGACTGGTAAATTCCGGACAGTTAAATTTTACAAAATAATCATTTCCCGGATGTTTATTCACAAAAGTTTCCAATACTTCCGGCGCATAATTGTCCGGATAACGGACATTCTGATTTCCAAGCAAGGATACGCCTGCGGTTTCTTCTTTACTTCTTCCTGACATTTATTTTTTCCTCATTTCTCGCATTCTACGTTTACATACTGTCATACATCTGCTCATTTCAAATTCGACTTGAATCTGCCTTCTTTTCAGAAATTCAGACAGCATATTTCTCTTATTCCAGCACTTTAGTCCAGTGCCGGATCTTTCACGCCATTTTTCTCAAAAGCTGCTGCACGGTCGATACAGGTACCGCATTTTCCACATGGCTTCTCGCCACCTTCATAGCAGCTCCAGGTCAGTTCATACGGCACTTTCAACTGTAACCCTTTTTTGACAACATCTGCCTTTGTCCAGTTGACAAACGGTGCTTCAATAGTCACCTGTTTTCCGCTTCCCAGATAAATAGCATCCTTCATAGCATTATTGAAAGCATCGGAGCAATCCGGATAGGCGCTGCCTGCTGCATCATCACTGTGTGCGCCATAGTAGATCACGCTGCACTCTTTGGACAGGGCAATGCTTGCTGCAGAGGATAAAAACAGTCCGTTTCGGAACGGTACATAAGTAGACACCGGTTTTCCATCTGTCTTGCTGAGCTGCTCGGCATATGTCTCCTCCGGAATCTCATCAGTAGAATGACTGAGCAGAGAACAGTTACTATACTGAAAAATCTCGCCCAGATCCAAATACAAATGCTCTACACCATAATATTCTGCAATTTTTCTGGATGCTTCAATCTCTTTTTCATGCTTCTGTCCGTATGAAACAGACAGTGCAATGACATTTTCTTTTCCATAACGGTCAATCGCAAGTCCCAGACAGGTGGTGGAATCCACGCCGCCGCTGAATAATACTAATGCTTTTTCACTCATGTTTTTTCCTCCAGATTCTCTATCTATTTTCTATGTTTACACTTCATCCTACATTTTGTATTTCAATGGTTCGTATTTTACACATTTTACCGGTTCAGGCGCATCTGCAGCAGCATATCGGTCTGGAACCGTCCACGCAAAGTAGTCGTATAGGTCTTTGCATCGGTTTTCTTGATTCCCCGGGCAGTCATGCAGCTATGGCAACCTTCAATCAGAACTGCCACATCTTCTGATCCGGTAATTTCCTGCATGATCTCCGCAATATCCGTTCCAATGCGCTCCTGGAGCTGCAGACGTTTGGAAACCATATCTGCGATCCGGGCAATTTTGCTCAGTCCGATGACTTTTCCATTTGGCACATATGCCACAGTCACTTTCATATCATACATTAATGCCATATGATGCTCACAGTAGCTGAAAATATCAATGTCTTTTACAATGACAAAATCACTGTTTTCAGACGAAAATGTCAGATCTTCTTCAAAGGTCTTGTCAAACATCTGTGCAATTTCGTGATTGGTATAATTCATTCCCTCGAACACTTCTTCGTACATCCGTGCCACACGATCCGGGGTATCTTTGAGTCCCTCACGATCCGGATCATCTCCCAGAGCGATCAGCAGTCCACGGACATGCTCACGCACTGCGTCTTTATCTATTGCCATAACTTACGACTCCTTTCTGTCATCACGTCGATTCCTGATATCCTACACGCCACGCATTTCGCTGTCCCAGATGATCTTGTGCATCTGAAGCTGCATGTTAACATCGTTCATGCGGTTATCTTTCATAAAGTTTACGATATCTTCCAATTCAATCTGTCCATATACCGGGCTTAAGTATACATGACATTTTTCTGTCAGATCATATTCCCGGATCACATCCCGCGCCCGGCACAGATCTGTATAATCTTTCACCACAAATTTTACCGTATCATCCGCGCCAAGCAGGGCAAAATTTTCGGTACGCATCTGCGCTTCCATTCCGCTTCCCGGCAGTTTATAGTCCATAGTAAAGGACGGTCCGTTCGGAATTTCTGTAAACGGTGTCAGATCCACGCTTCCGTTTGTCTCAATCTCCACACGCAATGTTTTTTCCTGCGCCAGTGTCTCTAACAGTTCTAAAACATTTTCCTGAAGCAGCGGCTCTCCGCCTGTAATGGTTACATTTTTGATCTCCATCGTGCGGAGCAGTTCCACAATTTCCTCTGTGGATGTCCAACGAAACCGCGTATCTGCCTCGTTCGCCCATTTCGTATCACAATAGGCACAATTCAGATTACACCCCTGCATACGTATGAACACTGCAAGCTGTCCTGCCCGGGTGCCCTCTCCGTTGATGCTGCTGAATATTTCTACCACTTTATAATTTGCCATATAATTCTGTTCTCCATCTTAATTTTCTGAATAGATCGCACAGTTGTTCGGTGTCTCATACACCGCAATTTCCTGCACGTCATATCCTTTTTCTGTCATCTTTTCATAAAAGAATTTGGAAAAATTCTCTGCCGTCGGACGAAACGGTACTTCGATCAGACGGAAGTGTTCTTCCTGTAATGCCTGAACGGTCAACGGTTTTAACGTACCACTCTCATAAATGAATGCATGGTCATAGCTATCTGCCAGTTCTTTTAAATCTCTGCGGATGTCTCCAAAATCCATAACCATGCCACGTAACTGTCCGTCTTCATGCAGCGTTTCCGCTTTGGCTTCCATCACGATCCGCCAGCGGTGTCCATGCAAATTGCTGCATTTTCCTTCGTATCCGGCAAGAAAATGTGCCGAATCAAAACTTTCTTCTATTCGAATTTTATACATAAATCCCCTGTTCCTTTCCCGTCTGCACCTTTCACCTGATTCCATACCTTTTATTCTCTATTCCAGAGCTCACTTTTACGCTTCACAATTTTTCTTCACCCAAAATTCAGCGCAACTTCTTTTTTCCTGGAAGTGTACTATCACCAAAAAAGAGCCGTGGCTTTCTCTCACCACGGCTCGAATAAACACAGATTATCTGATCTAGCCCTGGTTTTATTTTACGACAGGATGGTACAAACGAACTGTCTATTCTGTTTTCTAAACACAATTATTTATTATAGCAATTATTTCAAAATAATCAATACCGTTATTCTGATATAGCCTCCGGCAGGATTACAGAGGTGCGCAGTTGAAGTATGTCATGCAATTGCATGACGCGCACCTCGCAACAAGAATGCCGGAGCATTCTTGAATACTATTCTGCCTGTGCATCTTCGCGATCCTCACGCACCAGTTCCAGCACGGCAGAAATCTCACTTCCGGTTGGCGGAGCAGTCTGAAGCTCCTCACGTTTTCCGGCAGCATCTACACTGCAAAGTACGTTGTCTTCGTTCGGCATTCCCTGCTCAATTGTGAAATAACGCATTTCGTTGTTCTGCGGATTCCATACAATGTACATAGAATGTGCCATCTGTGGTGCCATATTCTGTTTTGGAAGCTCAATGCTTGCCACACAGGTCTCCTCGTCAATATCAAGGATCATAATCTCAAAATCTTTTTCAGAATACGGACACGGAAGTTTATCACCGTATGGCTGACGGTACAGCGTTGCCATAAATTTGCCCTGCTTCTCTTCCAGTTTTTTCATAAACTCTGCATTTTCATTATATACAACTCGCGGAATAATTCCCCATTCACAGGTTCTGCGGGCAAACAATTCAAACTGCGCACGACTCATCTTAAGTTCTTTCACCTCAGGTTTGCCCTGTGGTGCAGTTCCCTGTTTCTGCGCTGCTTTCAGCTGTTTCATCGCATCGATAAATTTCGGATGCAGGATCATTTTATCGGTATCTGGATTGACAATGATTCCTTTCAACTTCAGTGACGGATTAGAACCGATACGTAACAATTCGTCTATCGTCACATTCAGAATTGCCGGATATTTTCCTTTTTCTGCCATCTGTTTAGAAGATGTGTATGCCGGTGCAAAATGTTCCCCCTGTGGGTTCTGAACAATAATCGGAAGCATACGTGGTGCTGTTTTCACATCAATCTTCTCCCCACGTTTTGCTTTTTCGATCACCTGCTTTTTAATATCTGGTGGAAAATCTGCCGGTACCAGAAATCTTGTATCTCTCATCGCCTGCATCAGATTTGCCATATTTTCATTTGATTTTTCATCCAGGAATTGTTTGATTGCCTTTTCAACCTCTTCGTTTGTAAATTCCGGCATCGCCATATTTTTCTCGTTCTCCATTGCTTTACCCTCTCAACTCTCCATCATTCCACAGATCATAAACTGGTTCAGATTATAGTCTTTGCTGTTTTCGTGTATACGAATGATATTTTCACCCACAAACATAATTTTTGCATGAAAAAATCCCGGACTGGCTTCAAACAACCGTGTCTGATGCACATGGATATCACAGCGTTTATCCAGAAAATAGGTAAACGGATTCACACTGTCATCCCACTCGCGCACTACCAGCTCCTGCTCTTTTTTCAATTTACGTTCATTCATTTTGACTTCCACGATATGTTTAACATACGCTTTTGCCACCAGTCCCGTTTTATCCCGGAACTGAAACAATATATAATCGCGTCCGGAAGAAATAATTCCTACCCGGGCATAACCGACATCCTGTCCCACCATTGTAATGGTACACCATTTTCCATGCATGGAGGTACAGTCAAAATATTTTCCCGGCTCATGTACAATCTTATTTACTGCCATGATACTCCTCCGATTTTTATTTTTTTGAAAAGAGGACTATATTCCCCTTCTGATATAAAGAAGTCCCCATTGCTTCTTATTTTACACAACTGAAACAATGGGCTTTCTTAAATTTAAGTTAACTAAAATTTGAATTTTTTCAGCAGATCACCCATGGATGTTCCGATCTCTTCTGCTTCCGGAATCTCCACATGCACTTCTTCTTCCTGCTCTTTTTCCTGAAGCAGTGCTTTCATGCTGAGACTAATCTTGCCATCTTTATTTCCAATGACTTTTACCTGTACTTCCTGTCCTTCTTTCAGAACAACAGACGGATGTTTGATACGATCCAGAGAAATCTGAGAAATATGTACCAGACCGGATACACCATCGCCCAGATCTACAAATGCGCCGTAATCTTTGATAGTTTCTACTTTACCAGTCAGCACTTCGCCTTCTTTGATCTCAGCTACTTTTAATTTTTTCTCTGCATCGCGCTGCTCTTTTAAAATCTCTCTTGCAGATAATACCAGTTTGTCATTCTCAGCGTCTACTGTGATAATGCGGACTTTCAGCTCTCTGCCAAGCCATGGATTTAAATCGTCCACATGACTTAAACTCAGTCTGGATGCAGGAATAAATCCACGTACACCCTCTACCAGTGCGATGACACCTTTATTTACGATACCGGATACGGTTACATCCAGTGTCTCCTGATTCTCATATAACTCTTTGATTTTCTCCCATGCCAGTAAAGTGTCGGTATCTTTTTCACCGTCTCCCATTACTTTATAGGATTCTTCCAGTTCTTTTTCAAAGTCTTTCATTGATTCTGCCATTTTTGTTTCCTCCATGTGCATATGCTGTCGCTTATTTATTATTTATTGGTCAATATCGCGAATTTTGAATAATATTTAAAAATCGCTTTGCCCTTGATCTCATCTTTTTTCACGTAACTGTACGGTTCTGCTTCTTCCGGTGTCGAAGCTTTTCCCTCGTTTAACGCGATCTGTGCCCAAAAACGACCGTCTTCCGAATCGTTTCGGTTATCACCCAGTACAAAATAACATCCCTCTGGTACTTTAAACGTATAACCGTCATTTTCCCAGGTCCATGTTTCCTTCAAGTAATCTTCTTCCAGCGGTTCTGACGATCCATCGATATAAATTTTGCCATCCCGGATCTCAACGGTCTCACCCGGCAGTCCGATCACACGCTTAATGTAAGTCTGCTTCTCATCCACCGGATAGGAAAACAGGATAATATCTCCACGCTGCGGCTCATCAAACCAGTAAGAAAAACGGAAGCCAATCAGACGATCCTTGGTCATGATCGTATTTTCCATGGATCCGGACGGTACTCTGACATTGATAATGACAAACTGCGTCAACACGAAAACCACCGCGATCACAATCACGAACATCCGAACCCAGCTAACCACTTCTTTTCGCATATCACCTTTTTTTTCTTCTGTCTTATTGTTTTCTGTTTCTTGTTCTTTCTTCATGCCAAACTCCTAAATTTCAATATCCAATTCCACCGGACAGTGATCCGATCCAAACACTTCCGTATGGATCTTCGCATCCTGCAACCGGTCTTTTAATGACTCTGACACAACAAAATAATCAATTCTCCATCCAGCATTTTTCTCCCGGGCTTTAAACCGGTAAGACCACCAGGAATAAATGCCCGTCTGCTCCGGATAAAAATAACGGTAGGTATCGATCATGCCGCTTGCCAGAACGTTGGAAAATTTGCCACGCTCCTCATCGGTAAAACCGGCATTTTTGCGGTTTGTCTTCGGGTTTTTCAGATCGATCTCCTGATGTGCCACATTTAAGTCTCCGGCATAGATCACCGGTTTTGTCTCTTCCAGAGATTTAATATAAGCAAGGAAATCATCTTCCCACTTCATACGATAATCCAGACGTGCCAATTCACTCTGGGAATTCGGCGTATATACTGTCACAAAGAAAAAGTCCTCATATTCCAGTGTGATCACACGACCTTCATGGTCATGCTCTTCGATCCCGATTCCATAGCGTACGGACAACGGTGTCTGCTTCGTAAATACTGAGGTACCGGAATAACCTTTTTTCTCCGCATAGTTCCAATATTGTTCATATCCTTCCAGGTCAAGCTGAATCTGCCCTTCCTGAAGTTTTGTCTCCTGAACACAAAAAATATCTGCGTCCGCCTCGTGAAAGAAATCCAGAAATCCTTTCTGTACACAGGCACGCAAACCATTGACATTCCATGAAATTAATTTCATTCCAAACTTCCTTTTCCAGTTGCTTTCTCCCATGTATTTTGACAGTCATCCTGTTTTTCTGCGGATTTCTGTGAATACACAGTGATAATAATTGTAGCTATTTTTCATACTGGATTAGTATAGCATATCAGGCGGCAGACAGCAAGATTTATTCCAATTCTATATTGTTCCGACCCTGTGTTTATTCCAGTTTTATCCCAATCCTGCTCTCATTCCGATTCCGTGTTTATTCTAATGT
>SKED01002467.1_pt1 | contig 13154 bp, 6 predicted proteins | sample 4826651 | NCBI WGS metagenome assembly SKED01 (sample SAMN11008818, study PRJNA524170) | human gut metagenome | biome: Human fecal sample; material: Feces; isolation source: fecal sample from pouch patient p19 | host: Homo sapiens | place: Israel: Tel-Aviv | collected 2016-06-28
AAGGTCATGGTGACCTTGACGGTGGAGGAGATGCCCTCGGCAGTGCCCTCATAGGTGCCGGGGATGTAGGTGCCGGTTGCACCGGAAGCGGCAGCGCTGCCGGAAGCAGCGGTGGAGGTGGAGCCGGAGGCTGCATTGCAGGCAGCCAGAGCGCCGGCGGTCACACCGCTCATGGCGGCGGCAGCGGCGATCTTCAGAAAGCCTTTGCGGGAGATCTTGTTCATAGGGATGCTCTCTTTCTCTTCATTGTTTGAATTCTTCTTTGTCCTTCCGCAATGCACAAGGATTGCGGAATCTTTAACAATTATAGCGATGACGGAGGGATTTTACAATTCAAATAAATTATATTATAATGAAGTAAAACTTATTTATTGCAAAAGGAGCAACACCATGAGCTTGAAGGCATTGCAGGGATTTGTGAGAATCGTGGAACTGGATAGTTTTTCGGAGGCGGCAGAGGCGCTGTTTTTGTCACAATCTGCGCTGTCTCAGCAGATCCGCGTGTTGGAGGCACAGCTGAAAGTCCAGCTGTTTCAGCACGCGCAGCGCCGGGTGGTGCTGACTCCGGCAGGATGGGAATTTTATCCAAAGGCAAAGCAACTGCTGGAATTATACGATGATGCAGTAAACTGTGCGCAGGCAGCGGAACTGAATGCAAACCCGCCCAAACGGCATCTGCTGATCGGGCATCAGAATATGCCGCTGCAGATGCTGGGATTTGACCTGTTTGCCGCCACAGAAGAGCTGAGCACCCGCTTTTCCCCCTTGATGTACAGCTGTGCCAACCGAAAGGATATCGGGCGTGCACTGCTAAACGGTGAGATTGATCTTTCGCTGCAGATCGAGTGTGCGGAGATCGCAGCAGGAGGTCTGCATTTTTACCCGGCAGTTTATATGCCGGAGATCGGCATCCCGTTCCATACACCGCCAGAGGTGCCTCGCGGACACATTCCATTGGAGCAGGCGGTAAAATATCGGTGGATGTTTGCTGGAACACCGGAGCAATCCCTGTATGAGACGGCGTTGCTGCACGAGGCTTCGAGGCGGCGGGCAGAGATCATCCGCGGCGTAAAAAGTGTGCAGTATAAGCTGCCAAGCCTGATGCTGACCCCGGCGGTGTACTACCGCAGACCGAATCTTGAGCAGGTGTTTGTTCTGGATTGGAACAAGGGAATGCGGTTTGGGATCGTTACAAAAGCGGAGCCTGATCCGGTGGTGGAGGAATATGTGCGTCAGTTACAGCACCTGCTGCCCCTGCTCTCTGAAAAATTGTTCGGCATGAAGCTGGAACCGGTGGAGGAATAAAAACAGAGCACCTATTGCCCTGAAAAGGCAGCAGGTGCTCTGTTTGCAGTTATAACGCGATGACGGGTGCTTTACTCCACCACGTCCTCGAACTGGCTGTTGTACAGGTCGGCATAGAAGCCGCCGGCGGCCAGCAGCTGGTCGTGGGTGCCCTGCTCCACGATGTCGCCGTCCCGCATCACAAGGATGAGGTCGGCGTCCTTGATGGTGGACAGGCGGTGGGCGATGACAAAGCTGGTACGGCCTTCCATCAGGCGGTCCATGGCGGTCTGGATGCGCTGCTCGGTGCGGGTGTCCACACTGCTGGTGGCCTCATCCAGAATCAGGATGCGGTTGTCGGCCAGGATGGTGCGGGCGATGGTGAGCAGCTGCTTCTGGCCCTGGCTCACGTTGGAGGCGTCCTCGTTCAGCTCCATCTGGTAGCCGCCGGGCAGGGTGCGGATGAAGTGGTCGGCGTTGGCAGCCTTGGCGGCGGCAATGACCTCCTCGTCGGTGGCGTCCAGACGGCCGTAGCGGATGTTCTCCATGATGGTGCCCTTGAACAGCCAGGTGTCCTGCAGCACCATGCCGAAGCCCTCGCGCAGAGCGCTGCGGTCAAAGTCGCGCACGTCGTGGCCGTTCAGGGTGATGGAGCCGGCGTCCACATCGTAGAAGCGCATCAGCAGCTTGACCATGGTGGTCTTGCCCGCGCCGGTGGGGCCGACGATGGCCACCTTCTGGCCGGGCTTCACCGTACAGCTGAAGTCGTGGATGATGGTCTTGTCCGGGGTGTAGCCGAATTTGACGTGGTCGAAGGTCACCTGACCGTCGATGCAGGCGGGGTCTGCCCGGCGGGCCGGGTCGGCGGTCTGGTCCTCTTCCGGCTCGTTCAGGAACTCGAACACCCGCTCGGCGGCAGCGGCCATGCTCTGCAGCATGTTGGACACCTGCGACAGCTGCTGGATGGGCTGGGTGAAGTTCTTGACGTACTGGATGAAGGCCTGGATGTCGCCGATGGTGATGGTGCCGTTGGCGGCAAAGATGCTGCCCACGATGGCCACCGCCACATAGCCCAGGTTGCCCACAAAGTTCATGATGGGCATCATCAGGCCCGAGAGGAACTGGCTCTTCCAGGCGGATTCGTACAGCTTGTCGTTGGCGGCGTTGAAGTCGTTCAGCACCACGGCCTCGCGGTTGAAGGCCTTGACCACGTTGTGGCCGGCATAGATCTCTTCCACCTGGCCGTTCACCACGCCCAGGGTGGCCTGCTGGGCCTTGAAGTACTTCTGGCTGAACCTGACCACCAGCAGCACCAGTGCCAGCGACACCGGCAAAATCAGCAGGGCGATGAGGGTCATGCGGGGGCTGATGGACAGCATCATGATCAGCACGCCGATCATGGTGGTCACGCTGGTGATGAGCTGGGTGATGCTCTGGTTCAGGCTCTGGCCCAGGGTGTCCACATCGTTGGTGATGCGGGACAGCACCTCGCCCACGGTGCGCTTTTCAAAGTAGGCCAGGGGCAGGCGGTCGATCTTCTGGCTGATCTGGCGGCGGAAGTCGTAGCAGACTTTCTGGGAAAGGCCGGTCATCAGCCAGCCCTGGATAAAGCTGAAGGCGCTGCTCAGCAGGTACATGCCCAGCAAAAACAGCAGCACCCGGCCAATATACACAAAGTCGATGCTGCCGGTGCCGCGCAGCTTGGCGATCCAGCCGGTGGCAAGGGCCGTGGTGGCTTTGGCCAGCACCTTGGGGCCGGCAATGTTGAAGATGGTGGACAGAATGGCAAAGACAATGGCTGTGATGAGCGGCAGTTTGTAGTGGCTCATGGTCTGGAGAAGCTGCCGCAGCGTGCCCTTGAAGTCCTTGGCGCGCTCGGTGGTCATGCGTCCGGGTCTTGGCATATCACACACCCTCCTTTTCCGTATTCAGTGGTTCAAGGTCCAGTTCCTTCTGGCTCAGCTGGCTGCGGGCGATCTCCTGATACTCCGGGCAGCTGGCCATGAGCTGGGCATGGGTGCCCTTGCCCACCAGACGGCCCTCGTCCAGCACCAGGATCTGGTTTGCGTGCAGCACGGTGGAGATGCGCTGTGCCACGATGATGACGGTGGCGTTGTCGGTCTGGGCCTTCAGGGCGCGGCGCAGGGCCACGTCGGTCTTGTAGTCCAGGGCCGAGAAACTGTCGTCGAACAGATAAATTTTGGGGTCCTTGGCAATGGCACGGGCAATGGACAGGCGCTGTTTCTGGCCGCCGGACACGTTGGAACCGCCCTGGGCAATGGGGCTTGCGTAGCCCTCCGGCTTTGCGTCGATGAACTCGGTGGCCTGTGCGATGGCAGCGGCCTTTTTCACGGCGGCGTCGGTGATGTGGTCCCCGCCGAACTTCAGGTTGCTGTCGATGGTGCCGCTGAACAGCACGCCCTTCTGGGGCACATAGCCCAGCAGGTCGTGCAGCTGTGCCTGGGGCATCTGGCGCACGTCGATGCCGTCCACGGTCACGCTGCCGCCGGTCACGTCGTAGAAGCGGGGGATCAGGTTGAGCAGGGTGCTCTTGCCGCAGCCGGTGGAGCCGATGATGGCAGTGGTCTCGCCGGGCTTTGCGGTAAAGCTGATGTGCTCCAGTGCGTCGTTGTCGGCACCGGGGAAGCGGAAGCTCACGTCGTGGAACTCCACCACGCCCTGCCAGTTCTTGTGTTCCTTTGCGGCCTTGGCGTCGGCTTCGTCCGGGTCGTGGATGGTGGCCTTGGTGCGGATGACCTCGTCGATGCGGTCTGCGGCCACACCGGCACGGGGCAGCATGACGGCCACCATGGCCAGCATCAGGAAGGACATGACGATCTGCATGGTGTAGGTGATGAAGGCGATCATCTCGCCCACCTGCATGGTGCCGGCATCCATGGCCTTGCCGCCGAACCACACGATGAGCAGGCTGGTGCCGTTCATGATCAGGGTCATAAAGGGCATCATGGCCACCATGGCGCGGTTGGTGAACAGCTGGGTGCCCATCAGGTCCTTGTTGGCCTTGTCGAAGCGCTGTTCCTCAAACTGTTCGCGGCTGAAGGCACGCACCGGCATAATGCCGGTCAGGACCTCGCGGCTGACGAGGTTCAGCCGGTCCACCAGCGTCTGCATGATCTTGAACTTGGGCATGGCCACGTTCATCAGGAAGAGGATGAGCAGCAGCAGCAAAGCCACGTCCAGCACCACGATCCAGGAAAGCCCCGAAGAGCTGCCGATGACGTGCAGCACACCGCCGATGCCCAGAATGGGCGCATAGGCCACCATGCGCAGCAGCATGACGCAGACGAACTGCACCTGCTGGATGTCGTTGGTGGTGCGGGTGATGAGGGACGCGGTGGAGAAGTTCTCGATCTCCGCATGGGAGAAGTGGATGACGCTGGAGAAGGTCTCGCGGCGCAGGTCGCGGCCGATGGCGGCAGACACCCGGGAGGCCAGGAAGCCCACCGCGATGGACACGGCCACCATCAGCAGGGTCAGGGCCAGCATCTGGCCGCCTACCTTATATAAATAGTGCATCTGCACATCGTGGGCAATGCCCTGGGCCTCGTATTCCAGCCCCACCAGCAGCAGAGCCTGGCTCTTCAGGTTCTCCACCACGGTGTCGTCCAGCTGGCCGATGGCACCGGTCAGCTGCTGCTGCACGGCGTCGCGGCTGAAGCCGGGCATCTGGCTCATGGCGGCAAACTGGCCGCACACGGTGTCCAGGTTCTCCGCCGTGGGGGCCACAGTCTCGGTTTCCGTGTCGGGATTGCGGTCGGCACCGGAGGCCTGCAGGTCCGCAAGGCCGGTCATGCCCATGCCGGTCTGCCCGGCGGGGGTGTTGGCTGCCTGGACGGCAGCCAGATACAGCACGATGTCCGGCGTGGTCACAGCATCTTCCAGCGCAGTGCGCTCGTCGGCGGTCAGGTCGGTGCGCAGGCGCAGCACATCGCCGTCGGCGGTGTAGGCGTTCTGGAAGGCAGCGGCGTCCTCCTCGCGCATCAGCAGCGAGAGGGCATCCAGCGTGCTCTGCCGCACAGTGGCAGGCAGGGGGCTTTCGATGCCGCCCTGCTGGATGCCGGTGTCCACGATCTTGCTGGTGTAGTCCGGCAGCGACAGATCGCAGTACGCCTGCACGAACAGCAGTGCGAACACCACGAGGCAGACGGCCCAGTGACGGGCCAGCTGCTTAAAGATCTTTGTCATGGTTTGGTTCTCCCTTCGGTTTGGTGGTACGCGCAGCATTTTCCGCAAGAATGGCTTCCATCAGCGCGCCGCGCAGCGCTTCCATCTGGGCCAGCTGTTCCGGCTCCAGCCGGGCCATGACACTGGAAAAGTAGTCCCCAAGAGCAGCCTCGCACTGTCGGCAGGCCTCGTATCCCTTGGGCGTGAAACGCACCAGCGTCTTGCGGCGGTCGGCAGGGTCGGCAAAGCGTTCCACAAGGCCGTCCTGCTCCATCTGCCGCACCGTGCGGGAAATGGCAGGAAGCGGTTGATGAAGCTCCTGAACAAGGTCGGAGATATAAACGGCACCGTCCTGTCCATGGAGACGAATGCAGCCCAGCAGCCCTTCCAGCATGGGAAAGTGGCACTTGGGGCAGTCGGCCAGAGCGGCCTTCATGCCGGCCTTGGATGCTTTGCTCAGCCGGTGGATGTAGCGGCAAAGCCCACGGAAACTCAACGTGGATTCCTCAGACACGCGATCCCTCCTCTCAAAAATTGCTTAACAGCTGTTAACTGTTAACGCTTGACAATAATAGGCTTTTGCAGGCCGGATTGCAACCCCCTGCAGGGATTGTTTCACAAAAGTTCACAAACGTTTGTGTCCCGCATACACATAAAGCAAAGGGGGCATCGGGCATGGAACAGCGTTTGTGGATGATCCTGCAATTGTTCGGCGGGGCGGCACTTTTCTTATACAGTATGGACACCCTCACGGACGCTTTGCGGCAGGCGGCGGGGGACACCCTGCGGCAGGCCCTTGCCCGGCTCACGGCCCACCCGCTGGCCGGGGTGCTCACGGGGGCGGCGGTCACGGCGGTGGTGCAGAGCAGCTCGGCGGTCACGGTGCTGGTGCTGGGCCTTGTGGGGGCCGGGCTGCTGACCCTGCAGCGGGCCGTGCCGGTGGTGTTCGGAGCCAACATCGGCACCACGGTCACCGCGCAATTGCTGGCCTTCCGGCTGGAGGATGCCCGGTATCTGCTGCTGGTGGCGGGGCTGCTGCTCTGGTTCGCGGGGCGCGGGCGTCTGCACGCAGCCGGGCAGGCGCTGTTTGCTTTCGGCCTGCTGTTTGAGGGCATCGCGGTCATGGCCGAGGCCATGGAGCCGTTGGCAGCGGGGCCGGTGTTCCGGCAGTGGATGGCCCAGGTGCGGCACCGCCCCGGCCTGGGCCTGCTGGCAGGGCTGGGCATGACCCTTGCCGTGCAGAGCAGCTCCGCCACCATTGCGGTGCTGCAGCAGGTGGCCGCCCGCCCCGGGCCGGACGGCGGGTGCCTGCTGGGCCTTGCGGGAGCCATCCCGGTGCTGTTGGGGGACAACATCGGCACCACCGTCACGGCGGTGCTGGCATCGGTGGGGCAGAGCCGGGACGCCAAGCGTCTGGCGGCGGCCCACGCCCTGTTCAACCTGTCCGGGGCGGCGGTGTGCTGGCTGCTGCTGCCCCAGTTCACCGCGCTGGTGCGGCTGGTCTCGCCCCACGGGCCGGAGAGCGCCGTGCTGGCCCGGCAGATCGCCAACGCCCACACCCTGTTCAATCTGGGCTGCACGGTGCTGTGGCTGCCCCTGACCCCTTGCATGGTGCGCATCGTGTGCATTCTATTGCCGGAAAAGCACGCCCCCCTGAGTTGAAATGAACGCCTTAAAATGGTATAATGACAATGTATCGAACAAATTTTGTGACGCTTTTGTTGCACAAACGATAAACGGACCCTTCTGTGGGCCTGCAGCGGTGTGCGGCTGCCAGGGCACAGAGCAAACCAAGAGGACGTGTTTACTATGAAGGATATCATCAACGGGTTGATCGAGCGGTTCCGCAGGCAGCATGTACAGGCCCGGCGCTATGTGGCCATGATGCTGGTGCTGGCCCTGTTCACCACCCTGTTCGTCAACTGGCAGCTCCATGGGGTGGGCATCTCCATGACTGCCGACTACCACTGCGGCTACGAGGAGCACCAGCACACGGCGGCCTGCTACGAAAAAGTGCTCACCTGCGGTTACGAGGAGGGCGAGCCGGAAACGCCCGTCACCTCTTCGGACAGCAGCGCCGATCCGGTGTCCGCCTACAGCGCGGCCGAGCCGGAAGAGCCGGAAGAGCCGGTGCAGACCGAGCCGGAGACCATCTGGGTGCCCCATGAGCACACCGATGCCTGCTACGAGGAGCACCGGGTGCTGACCTGCTATCAGGAAGAGCACGAGCACACCGACGACTGCTTTGACGAGTACGGTGCGCTCATCTGCGGCGAGTTCGAGCATATCCACGACGACAGCTGCTACACCACCGAGTATGAGCTGGTGTGCGGCCTGGACGAAGGCGAACTGGTGGAGGAGCCCAACCCCGCCTATCAGGAAATGCCTGCCAGCCGCCCCGTGGTGGACCTGCCCACTGAGCCGGCCGAGACCACCCCGGAGGAGCCGGTGCTGCATCACCACACCGACGCCTGCTACACCGAGGAGCTGGTGTGCACCATCCCGGAGCACCACCACACCGTGGAGTGCCTGGCCGATACCCAGGCCGACGTGGAGACTGCCGAGGAATGGCAGGCCGCGGCCAACGTGGCCCTGAACGGCAACTGGGCCGAGGACCTGCTCACCGTGGCAAAGTCCCAGCTGGACTACCAGCAGAGCGACAAGAACTTCAAGCTGGATGTGGAGGACCAGCAGGTGCTGCGCGGCTACTCCCGCTATGGTGCCTGGTACGGCAACCCCTACGGCGCCTGGGACGTGATGTTCCTGTCCTACTGCCTGCACTTTGCGGGTGTGCCCCAGACGGCGGTGCCCCAGCGTGCGGGCGTGATGGCCCTGCACAGTGACCTGCGCGGCTCCCAGTGGCTCACCGACGCCGACGGCTCCACCGCAAGGCCCGGCGATATCGTCATCTACAACACCCTCACCACCGAGCAGGTGGCCGTGGACGAGAGCTCCTATGGCATCGCCCTGCTGGACCTGGACGAGGACCCCGACACCGCCGCCCAGCTCACGGCTTCCGAGCCGCAGGTGGACACCCGCACCGTGACCACCGAGACGGTGGGCGTCGTGTCCGCCGTGGACCCCGACGCCGGGACCCTGACCGTGATCTCCGGCAACGTGGACGGCAAGGTGGCCGAGGTGCCCGCTGCCATGTCCGACGTGACCAGTGTCATCTCGGTGACCGGTGCCTATGCCGCCGAGACCACCGCTGCGGCCCCGGAGGACCCGGCAGGCTCCCAGGAGGAGCTGGACGGCAGCTATGCGCTGCTGGAAGATGAGGATGGCTTTGGTGCCACCGTGGACTGGGTGGGTGACGCCGACCCCTACGGCATCGCCCTGCTGGCTGCCGGGGACGACCATGATCTGAACACCTGGATCACGGATGTCAATTATGAAAAGACGACCGACGGAAAAACATGGACGTCTATCGGCGCGGGCAGCGTGACCGTGGACAGCGGCACCCGCGTCCGCGTGAACCTGAAGTATACCGTGAATGCCGGTGTGCTGACGCCCACCAACAATACCCTGACCTACCAGCTGCCCAAAGGCCTGCCCATGCCGGATGTGACGACGGGCAACATCGTGGATGAGTCCGACAAGGACGAGGCCGGCAATGCAAAGGTCGTGGGCAGCTTCACCGTTGACACCGACGGCAAAGTGACCCTGACCTTTACGGACGAAAAGTTCATCGGCACCGACGAGAAGGGCGGCCTGCCATTCACCGGTACCTTCAAGGCCGCCGTTACGGCGAGCGCCGACAACTTTGAGGACGAGAAGGAAATCAAATTCAAGGACGACTGCATCCTGACCATCGAGCCGAAAAAAGCGGATGTGGTCCTCTACAAGCTCGGCGCGGCAGATGACCGCTACAGCAGCTATCCGGGCATCAAAAAGCCACTGGTGGAGAATCTGCCCGACGGCACCTTCAAGGTGAACTATGTGGTCGGCGTTGAGACCACGAATGGCACCAAAAATCCTGTGACCATCACCGATACCCTGAACAAAGGAAATAGCAAGATGTATAAGCTGCTGGGCACTTATATTACAGACAGCTTTGTTCTTTACAAGGTGGATGCCCAGGGGACGCTGACAAAGCAGACGACCTTCCCGACGTACACTCTGACGGAAGGAACGGACACCAAGACCGTTAAAATTGAAAACCTCCCGGCCCTGAATGCAGGCGAAAAGTATCTCTGGTGCTACTCGGTGCTGTTCGACAGCAGATCCTTCAACAACTCGGAAGACGGCACCGGCATCATCATCAACCGTGCGGTGGCCTATGTAGACGATCTGAAGGATGCCGGCTACTTTCAGACGCTGACCATGGAGCAGGCGCGCATCACCAAGAAGGGCGAGTACAAGCCGGAGGATGGCCAGATCGAGTGGAAGATCACGGTCAGTGTGCCCAATCCGGTCATCACCGGCAACTTCCTTGTGGGCTATGTGGTCAAGGATGATCTGCCGGAGGGCGTACAGATCGTGGGCAAAGTAAACGTCGGCGGGAAAGAGATCAGCGCGGAGGAATTCCGGAACAACGGCATCGGCTACACCATCACGTCCGCTGATATGAATGGCCGGAACAAGCTGGAGATCACCTTCCGCACCACCACCCCCATCGGCGGCGGCGACGTGACCAATACCGCCACGGCCTCCAAGGACGGCAAAACCTTCACGGCCAGCGATACGGTCCCCCTGAAGCAGGGCGATTGGAGCCTGAGCAAATCCATTGCCACCAGGGGCGAGACGCCCACCTGGAACCTCTCGGCCACCAACAAGGCCGGTGAAGCGGAGTTTACCCTGTGGGATGTGCTGGCCGACGCTGAGAACGACCAAGGCGAGACAAAAGAGGACACCCACTATGCCATTGCAAAAGAGCTGGATGACGCCATCAAGGCCAATCTGACCCTGACCATGCACGACAACACGAGGCTGACCTATGCGGAGGCTGTCGCGGCGGGCAACATCATCGAGATGACCTACTACGCCGACAGAGACGGCACAAAACAGGTAAACGCAGGTGACTCGCTCCCCCGTGTGCGCAGCTTCAGCATCCATGTGAAAGCCGGGAACGGCCAGAACCCCGTGCGCAGCATCTCGGTGACCGGCATCCCCACCCACGAGGAGCGCGACGACGTGCCCACCGGTGAGGTGTGGACCTATAAGAACACCATCCATATCGACGGCGTGAACGGCAAGGCTTCGGCAGAGGACACCTACCACAGCTACAAGAAGTTTGAAAAGGGTGTGGCCGCAAAGAGCAGCGGCGACGAGACCGGTTATCTGACCGGCAGCAACAGCTTCGAGCTGAGCGACCTCAGCGGCAACAACCTCCACTACCAGCTGGTGCTGCAGACCTCCGCCGACGATAGGGACAAAATCACGGTTACCGACACCCTGCCGGAAAACGTCGGCTTCAAGGTGGATAATGTCAAGATCGCGCTGGATGAGGGCGATTTTGTAAAGATCAAGGATAAAAATGTAGACTGGGCGACGGCAGAGTATGACAAAACTACCCGGAAGCTCACCATTAAAATCAGCAACTACAACAAGTCGGGGCAGGAGGAACACCGCATCCGCATCCAGTACAAAGTGAGCGTGAGCGACGATCCCAGCTGGAAGAACCCCTCGGTGGGCAAGCTGACCTACACCAACACCGCCACTTGGGGCGAGCTGACCGAGACCACCACCACCACCGTCACCCGCGATGTAGAGCAGGTGAAAAAGACCGGCTGGCAGGACACCGGCAACGACCGGAAGCTGCACTATCAGGTGGTCATCACCCCGGCCGGCGATGATCTGTCGGCCGGGCAGACCAGAGCGGAGAAGATCGAGCTGTGGGATAACATCAGCACCACCAATGGTGCCATCGCCACCGGCGATGTCAACTCGGTCAAGTTGTATTTTTACAATTACGACGAAACAGTCGGCGTGACCACCGGCAAAGAGGTGCCGCGCAACATGTACCGCATCCTGGAAGCGGACAAGAACGGCTGGCTTCATATGGAGATCCCCAATATGGCGGCCCTGATCCTTGTGTATGACTGCAATGTGAAGGATGGCAGTGCTGCCGCCAGCTACCAGGTGAGCAACACCGTGACCCTGAGCAACGGCAGCAAATCCAGCGACAGCGGCATCACCTACCAGGTCAAGGCGGATGCAACGGCCACCACCGCACAGTTCGTGCTGCGCAAGAAGGACAGCTACTCCGGCGTGTCGCTGAAGGGCGCGGAGTTCACCATTTCCCAGTACGATACGGTAAGCGGGCGGTTCGTCCCGTGGACCGGCAACGGCACGGGCACCCTGACCACGGACGAAAACGGTCAGGCCAGTCTGGCTGTGCTGGATAGTGAGACTGCAAGCTGCCTGAAACCGGACGTGCTGTATAAACTCGTGGAGACCAAAGCACCCACGGACTATCAGCTGGATGCCACCCCGCACTACCTGCTGTTCCGCAAGAACGCCAGCGCGGAGAATGAGCAGCAGGCCTTTGCAAAGGCGACCGGCCAGGCCGATGGCACCACGACCCTGACTGTGGACGGTGAGACGGTGGACCTGAACAGCAATGTGCAGGTGGGCAGCGACGCCGGCACCACCACTGCTGAGTACAGCAACGTGTACAGCAACCTGACCGTCAGCAAGCTCTGGCTGGACCAGGATACCAAAAAGCCGGTGGAACCGGCGGTGGACAGCATCCACATCAAGGTCTGGCAGTACACCGACAATGACAAGGACAGAACGTTGTTTGCCGAAGCCGACCTGACCGCAGACAACCACTGGACTGCTACCTGGTCCGGCGTGAAACTGCCCCTGACGGACCCTGCCAGCGGCAAGGCGTACCACTACCTGGTGGAGGAAACGACCACCGGCAACTGGAACGTGTACATTGACAACAACGGCGTGCAGACCGGCAATATCACGGTGCAGAACTACGTTTACACCGGCTACGAGCTGCCGTCCACCGGCGGCATGGGCACGGCACCCTTCGGGGTGCTGGGCGGCGCACTGGCCGCTGCAGCAGCCCTGCTGCTGGTCCGCAAACGGAAACAGAACGAGGAGGAGTGAGCAGCCATGAAACAAAACAAAAACAACCGGTTTGCCGCTCTTCTGCTGGCGCTGTGCATGGCCGTGTGCTGTGCACTGCCCGCGCTGGCAGCCCCCGCGGCCAGCGCCAACATCGACCTGAGCCGCACCGGCAGCATGGACGTGACCCTGTACGACCACCAGAACGACGTCCCCCTGCGGGGCGGCGCACTCACCGTGTACAAGGTGGCGGACGTGGCCCGCACCAACGGCGACCTGCACTTTGTGTACACCGCCGACTTTACGGGCTGCGGCATCGCGCTGGGCGACCTGACGGACAGCACGCTGGCTTCCAGGCTGGAAGCCAAGCTGCCCGCCCGCGCCGCCGGCACCACCCATAAGATCAGCGAGCAGGGCATCGTCTCCTTTGACGCGCTGCCGCTGGGCCTGTACCTCGTGGTGCAGACCGAGAACTCCAAGGGCTACGAGGCCATCAATTCCTTCCTGGTGTCGCTGCCCATGGCGGACGAAAGCGGCTGGCTCTACACCGTGGACGCCACCCCCAAGGTGGGCGCGCCCACGCAGGAGGTGACCCCGCCCGAACCGGACAAACCGTCCGAACCGGAGAAGCCCTCGGAACCGGACAAGCCCACCCAGCCCAGCAC
>SKED01002468.1_pt1 | contig 13153 bp, 17 predicted proteins | sample 4826651 | NCBI WGS metagenome assembly SKED01 (sample SAMN11008818, study PRJNA524170) | human gut metagenome | biome: Human fecal sample; material: Feces; isolation source: fecal sample from pouch patient p19 | host: Homo sapiens | place: Israel: Tel-Aviv | collected 2016-06-28
CGAAAAAGGCCTCCAATCTGCGCGGCAAAACCGTATAGATTGAAGGCTGTCTTATACCAGATGATTGCCTTTCTTGGTGGGTGAGTTCTTCATCCTTAACCCCAACCAACTTTCCAGCGTCTGCAAGTCGCTGAACAGGATATCATAAACTTCATCGCTTACCAACGGCGTATGGGCTTCATACGCCGCGCGGCAGCGGTTCAGGCGGTCTGTCAGTTCCCGCAGTTTATCGATGAAAGCGGCTTTTTCCTGCCATTCCTCGGTTTTCATTGGTTTTTGGGGGCACAGTGGCCGAAGTTCAATTCGTGAATTATCGACAGGATGGTATCATCGTCATCCCAATCAGTAAAAAATGCCGTGGGTGCATAGGTGCCATCCAGCAAGACCATCACCCTCCCCTGCTCAATGCGCAGGGTCACATCCTTGCGCCGGGCGCAGACGATGGCGAGATTTCCGATTTGCTTCATAAGGTAAGCACTTCCTTTCTTACGCGACCTGCAAAGCTATCGGCAGCACCTTACGGCTCCACAGGTCAACAAATTTCTGTACTTCTTCTGTCGGTGCGCTGTTATGGTCACCGTGAATTTGTGCGATTTTTCCGTCGCGTACCTCCACAGTTACATACGGCTTCTTCGGTTCTTCCACGCGGCGGACAAATACGATCAGGCTTCTTCCTTCGGCCACGCTGTCAATATAGCCGCCGACACAGTGGTGCAGCGCCTTTCCTTCGTCTACGAGGTCATTGGCTTGTTTCGGGCAGACAATTTGCAATTCTTTGTTGGAAAGCGCTGCTTTTCGTGCAAAGCCCGCGTAGGCCATACAGAACGCTTTCTTTTTCTGCGCGTCGTTGATTTTTTGAATACGTTCTGCCTCCCGGTCATGCGCAGCTGCGCAGTTTTTCGGAAATAATACCGACTTATCTTTCATGTCATATGCCGCTTGGGATGCTGGTGACGCTGGATGCCATTTATAACCGCGTCATTCAGAACTGGAAAAAGGGGCGCAGAACATGGATTTTCTGCGATGAGTTTTATATTTTGTTCCGCTATGAGTACAGCGCCAATTTCTTTTATAAGCTGTGGAAACGCATCCGCAAGTACAACGGACTTGTGACCGGGCTGACGCAGAATGTGGACGAACTGCTGCGCTCCGACACCGCCCGCCTGATGCTGGCAAACTCGGAGTTTCTCGTGATGCTGAACCAGAGCGCCACCGACCGCGCGGAACTGGCGAAGCTGCTGAACATCTCCGACAACCAGCTGGGCTATGTCACCAATGTTCCCGCAGGTTGCGGGTTGATTCGCTGCGCGGGCAACATCGTACCTTTCACAAATTCCTTCCCGAAAAATACTAAGCTCTACGGCTTGATGACGACCAAGCCGGATGAAGTGAGGAAGGAGTAAGTCAATGATTTGCAAAAATAGAGGACCGCCGAAGCGACCCTCTACTGTGCTACAAACTGGAAGTTGTCTATTTCAATACATCTACCCATCTATTGTTTTCTTTATAGAAAAAATACTCACTTAAATTTTCTTTCAAAAAAACTTCCAACACCTTTTCCATTCCATCCGCTAAATCAGCCTTTTTCATATCTTCTATTTCTGTCCAATAAACTTCACCCTCATTAGATGCAGACAATTTCCCCTCAAATTTGTTAGTTTTATAAAATAAAACCATATATCTTGAACCATCATCATTTGACCAATCTTTTATTCCGCATAATGCAGGCGAAGAAATTCTTGATCCCGTTTCCTCAAACACTTCGCGAATTACAGCATCAGTAAAGGATTCTCCTTTTTCTACATGACCTCCCGGAAATGTAACGCCACAATAATCATCTTTGCTTTAACACCCGCACGCTTAATCCTAAAGCTCCCAAGCAAGCGAGTAACCACAACGTAAACTCTATTGCCTGCCTTTTGGCGAAAACATCCCGAGTGGTGGGAACGAGTGACAGGGTTTCGTTAAGCCTCTCATTTAAGATATTCACAAGATCCAGCCAAAAGCCAAGATTGCTCCACTGAGCCGGTAACAGCCAAGAAGGTATTTGACCCAATAAATAAGGGAGAAGTAGTGCGAACACAAATAAGACGGCAAACCAGATGGTAATGCGGAGCCATGATGGGAAACGCAGACTTATCCTAAACCCTACTAACAAAAGCCATAGTGCTGAGACTAAAAGAGGGAGAGAACACAGTGCCACAAAAAAGTTGCCCCAGGTTTTTCCAGTACAAATTTGATCGGGAGTACCCAAGCCTGCAGCGGTGACGTAATCAACAGCCATTTCTCGTAAATCGCCACCTGGTGAGCCTACAAGCTCTACATTTTTCAACATATCAGATTCTTGTGCCGCTGTAATGGCGAGATTTGTCTGTCCCTGAAAAACTCCCCGAATCTGAACATTACGGTCTCCTATTTGCAAAGTTTGACCAACAATGTCTGTACTGCCAAACAAATCCAAGGCGATAGATTCACTGACAGCACAGCCATTCACATCGACAGCACCCGGTGCTGATCCCTGTATATAAACGGCAGGAAAAACAATTGCTGCATCGCCGGAATAAAAAACCACCTGCGCATCGATACTGTGCAAATCTGTTTTCAGCACTTCTTTTGTTTCATTCCAGAGAGTCATCGCATACTGTGTGCCATCCTCACCAGCTTGAAACCTATGGGCTGATTGAATTTGATCAGACGAAAATGCCTCCTTGTATCGAAAGCTATACGGCGCATACGCTGTCTGTATTTGATCTGCTGCTCGATAAGCACCTGTAAGGCAAAATAGTGCTACCGACAATAAGACGGCAAGCAACATGATTTTGTATACTTTACGCATTTTCATTTTTCACCCGCACTTTAGAACCTGCCTCAGGGGAACGAGTGCTTTGCACAACGATAGAGTCTTCTGGCGAAATGGCTCCTTCGATGGAAGTTTGTGATTGACCTACCTCCAAAACAGTGACTGGAATGCGAACCAAAACATTTTGGGTGCCTAAAACCGTATTTTTTTCTTCAACAGCGAAAACAAAATCTCCTTGATTGTCTTGATGGATTGCAGTGTTAGGCAGGCAAAGATCATAATCTTGTTCACTGAGAACAATTTCTGCATCCGCAGGACCAACTTTCCAATCGGTAGCGGTTAATTGAATGGTGATGTCTACTGTATCATTCTCTGCATTTTCAGAAATCGCGGTAATTGCAGCAGTCTCAGTCTGGTCCCCCTGCTTTATAACAGCAGATAATCCGGTTTGACAATCACTGGCCTGAGCAGCAGGGAGTTCGCAAGCAAAAAGATATCCCTTTGAAGTATCGTAAATAGTGCAGAATGTTTGAGTACTTTCCGTTCCAACTTCGGCCTCGACGTTTGAAATAACGCCTGAGAAGGGCGAGGAGATCACTCCTTGCTGATTCACAAGCTGTTCCAACTGTTCAATTTCCGCTTGTGTATCCTTAATGTCAAGGGCAACATCTTCGGCGGAAGCCTGATTCACCTGCGCAGAAAGATTGTTCTGTCTTTGCATCTCCTGATAGGAGGCTAAAGCACTGTTACGATCATACTCAGCCTGCTGTGCTGCCCAATGTGCATCATCGGCAGCTTGCTCAGCAGTGCTGATTGCTTCCGGGTCCGGATTTTCCGATGCTCGCAATTTTTCTAATTCCTCGTAGGCTTTCTGATCTGCTTCATAGGCACGGAGCAAAGCCTGCTGGGTTCGTGCAACACTCGTATCATCCAGCACTGCGTTTGATAAAAGTTGGTTATACTCCGCCTTACTTTTCTGCAAAGAAGCCTTGGCGCGATCCAGCTTTGTCGCAAGTTCATCCACGTCACAGGTTGCAAGTGTTTGCCCCTCTACGACAGACTGCCCTTCTTTTACCAAAATGTTGTCGAGCACGATGCCCTCAGGCAAGGATACCGAAAGCACACTGGATGCTGTGATAGAGCCGGACGACTGAACGCTTTGACTAATTGTTCCAGCTTTTGCCTGCTGTGTAGTTACAACTGGCCGAATTGCACTGCTGGTTCCCCTAGCAACCAAAGTCAGAATCAACATGACAGCAAAAAATACGACAATTCTTTTTAATGCTTGACGTTCATCGTTCTGTGAGTCAGTATCGGATTCCGAAATCGGAGTCTGACGCAGAGCGGGAAGGCGATTCCGAAGTGAAAGGTGGAACAATTGTTTGCGCTCGGACAGCTTGCCCTCACTGTAAATAGGATAATCCGTTTGTTTTGGACTTGATTTCAAATCCGGTTCACTCCTTTACTCCACTTGATTGGATTCCCAAAATCAAATATCTCTGCCCAAACAGAAAGATCAGAATTACGGGCAATAACATAAACACACTGGCCACCATAGCAATTCCAATGTCATCCTGTGTAATATTGGCGAGGAACAGGGACATGGGCCAAAGGTTTTGGCTCTTCAAAAACACCAGCGGTTGTTCAATTGCATTCCAGGCTTCAATAAAAGATAAAAGCAATGCGGACAGGATGCCAGGGATTCCAAGCGGAAGACCAATTCTTATATAGGTTGTAATGGCACCGGCACCATCCAGTTCGGCTGCTTCCAGAACGGAAACGGGAATACCGTCGAACCCCTTTTTCATAATAAAGACGGGAAAGGTGGAAACGGCACCGGGCAAGATGATGCTCCAAACTGTATCCATGAGTCCCAACCGATCCAAAACCAAATAATCAGGCACCATGAGAACTTGAAACGGAAGTAGCATCAGAATCGTATAAATAGTAAAAAGAAGATTTCGACCTCGAAAAGTAAAACGAGAAAACGCCCATGCAGCAGGACTGGCAAGCAGAAATTGCCCAATCAATTGCGGAAATGTGAGGATACAGGTATTCCAAAACATAACAAAGAATTCTGGTGTATCCAATAGGACTTCGATCAATGGCTGTAAGGTGGGCGAATTGGGAATCAACGGCCAATGCACCGCAGAAGTCCCATCGAAAATTCCGCCAAGGCTCTGCGTTGCTTCATCGGTACTCATAAGCGCACCAGAAAAGATCATCCAAATCACCAGGCACACAGATGCGGCAAAGGGTACCAATACCAGATAAGGAAGACGAACGGCCTTTTTACGCTTTTTCACTCGGAACCCTCCCGCAACATTTTCAAAAATGGCAGAATTACCAGAAGCAGCGCAAGGGCAACAACAACAGCCGCTGCCGACAATCGACCAAGATCCAAAGAAGAAAACCAGTTGTTAAACAAATGCTGCAAGAGATAAATACTGTCATCCGGGTAATTTCCTGCCACTAGGTAGGCTTCCCGATATACCTTGAACGTGTTCAAAATACTGAGGATTGTGATAAGCCCCATGGTAGACGGTAAATTTGGCAAGGTGATTTTCCAGAAAATTTGCCAGCTGTTTGCGCCGTCAACTTCGGCTGCTTCATACATGCTGGCAGGAATCGCATCCAAACCGGCCAGCCAAAGAATCATATCGTATCCGATGTTCCGCCAAAGGTAAGTACCTACAAGTACCCCGAAAGCCGCACTGCTATCAAGGAAAGAAATTTCCGGTACTCCCCAAAAGGACAAAAGATTGTTCAAAATACCGTTCTGTGTGAAAAGAGCTTTCCATAGTAAAGAGATGCTGGCAACCGGAATTGCCATAGGCAATAGGCAAGCTGTTTGCAGCTTTTCCCCTTTGGGCAGGATTTTCCGTATCAAAAGAGCGAAAATCAAGCTGGTTACGAGAAGTAGCGGAATGCAGACCAGGATAAATCTCACTGTGTTTGCTACTGCCAAACGAAAGGCATCATTTGAAAAAATGGATTGGTAATTTTTCATACCAAGGAATTTTGTTCCCAAAGGGTTTGTGAAGCTGCGCCGGATAGTTTCTCCAAACGGAACAAAGAGGAAAACACCAATTCCTATCAGTGAGGGAAGCAAAAACATCCATGCTTGGAACGCTTTTTTCCCCTTTCGGCGAAATGTATTCTTTTTGAAATGCAGCTTTTCGATGGGACGGGCAAACCGCTTGCGCTTAGATTTCATAGCGATATACCGTCTGCGTCTCGGAGTTCAGATCTGCTGCAACAGCGATAGCTTGGTGATCTGTAACGATCAATGTGACACAGCTGACATCATCCTGCAGAAAAGGTGCAAGGGTGTCTGTCAGAATCCGTGATTCGGAATTGTTGGTGGTATCGTAGGCAACGATGCCTTGATCGTCCACATAATAGAAAATGCCGTTTCGGCAGAAAGATGAGCCCTTAATAGTCGCTAAGACTCCGTAGCTATCGATTTGCCCTGCCCCATCCAAAGAACGGCACTCGTTGGTTTCAAAGTCGACATAGTACAGCTTTTCTTCATCTGACGCGTAATACCCCGCTTGGTCCGCAGCGATTCCTTCTCCCCACTGTGTTACCAACGAGCCATCATACTGCAACACCATATCCTCGAAGGGAAGGGGGTGAATAGTTTCCTGCTCTTGGCCATCCTCATTCACGAAAGTTTCCGTTCTTCCACCCGTTACGGTAAAGGTGTCACCATCAATAGGATAAACGGCAGAAATTCCGTCAATTGCTCCCAGCGCGGAAATATCCGCAGTTTTAAGGTCCTCGCCGCGGGCGGCATAAACAACCTGCTGTCCCTGCATGCCCAGCATGAAGCCATCCGGACGCAGTTTGATTCCCACAACAGTCTGGTCGGCCCAGGGCAGTTCTTCCTTTGTCCAGCTGTCCCCATCATCTGTAGAGACATAGGCACAGAAGCCATCGGCACCTTCACGCCCCACAAAATAAATAGAGCCATCCGAAAGAACTGTACCGGCTTCAATCGAAAAATTGTTGCCAATCGAAATTTCGTTGCCTGTTGCAGCGGAATCCGTTTGTGCCTGTGAAACGGAGCTCTGCGTTTTTTCTGATGGCGTACTTTCCCCAGGAGTAGAGCCGCAGGCGCACAGGGCGACAGCGAGGGAAAACGGCAAAATGGCCGATAAAAACAGATTTCGTTTCATTTGAGTTTCTCCTATTCTTAATAAACAAGTTAAAATGTGTATGAAAAGCTCTGTTGAAGATTTGAATATGTCGGAACCGCTAATACAGGCAAAGAAGGTCTACTGCGATTACCCACGTTCTGCCAAGTAAAGGCGCAAATCTTTTTCTGCTGCCTGCGTAGCCGATTCAGCATCTTGCTGTCCTTTTGCCAACGCCTCGGCGTACGGCAACAATTTGTCTGCGATTACTTCATCAACAATCACAGGCGTTTTTACGCCTTTGAGGAAATCAGCCAGCATTTCGCGATCTGTACCGTATGTTTCAACAGCTGCGTCAATTCTTGCATCCAAACTGCTTTCAATAACGGGCAGGCCATCTCCAACAACCGTATTTTGGATATCCGAAGCAAAGAACGCTTTCAACAAATCCTTTGCAGCTTCCTGATTTGGGCTACTAGCATTTATTCCAAGTAAGACCTTCGGAGAATAAGCCCTTTCACAAAGGCCCGGTGCGGATTTTAATTCAGGTGCTTGACCTTCCCAATTTTTAGTGATCCAGCCCAGGAACGCAGGAGAATCAATCAGATTCCGTCCAATCCTTGCTCGTTTGTTAATGACTTCGCGTGAAGCACCGGAAATGGTGATGGAGTCTCCGCCGTCGGAATAGACAATCGAATCGTCCTCCTGCTCCGTGCGATAAGAAGCCATGTTGTAGTAAGTGCCGATAGATTCGATGGCTTGGAACAGTTGTTGCAGTTGCTCTTGATTCAGTGTGTTATCCGTAATCAATTCGGAAGCAGAGGTGCTCATCAAGAACTGGAGGATTTCCTGAGGCGTCATAAACGAAGCCGCATATTTGTCTTCCTCTGGAAGGGCTGTATAATAAGCATTGTCGGACAAATTGTAGTCATCACGCGAAGGGCAGGATTTTACGAACTCTATAAAGGAAGATAGATCTGTAATTTGATCCATGTCATCGACGGTTCCCCAAATAGATGGAATGGCATACCGTGCAGCAGCAATATAAGTCTTTCCATCCACGGAGAAAGCATTTTTAATCGAATCCAAGATTGAAAATTCCTGCAGCGACTCGTTTAAATCAGCCAGAACGCCATTTTCGATATAAGGTGTAACATCTATGCCATCAAAGACGATTAGGTCAGGACCGCTCCCAGCAAGCAGTTCTGTATTTAATGCTTTCAGTACATCTTCGGTTGCCAGATCATCGCTGCCGGCGACTGTATACTGTATGGCGATATCGTTGTGTTGCTGCTGATATTCTGAAAGGACTCTTCGTACAGTGGGAGAATCGGACAGTGACCAGACAGTGAGCTCAATCTGCTCTGACGGTGTCGCGTCAGGATCAAATGTATACGAATAAAGTTGTGCGGAATCGTCAGACGTGTCTTTGACAACACAGAAAAAGCTGTCTTGAAAGTAAACGAGATTTGTGATTACTTTTCCCTGTACCGAAAATGCAAACCCGCTGGATGGAGTGATTTCTTCTTTTAAGGTTCCACCAGCAGCAACCTGGTAAATTCCCTCGCTGTCTGCATAATAGTAATTTCCCTGTGAATCACAATAGGCAGCAATGATGTTTTCGAGTCCCTCGACATTACCTTCTTGTATCTCACCATTTGCCTTCAGAGTCGATAGTTTGCCCGTTTCGGATATGAAGGCAAGTTCATCCCCGTGTTGGGCAAATCCCCCCCATTCCGTTCCGGCCCCAACTTTCGTAACCATACGGCCATCGCGAAGCGAAAAGATAGCTGCAACGGACTGGTTATTGGTATCCCGTCCGGCCATCAAAAAAGAATCCGAGTTGACAAATTGAATGTTGTTGATGTCAGTTACTTCAGAATCGGCAGGTTGGACTTGAGAACATTCTGTCTCTTTCGCTCCGTACCAAATCTGTTCTTCATCTTCAGTCCTGATCAGAACAAGAACGCCACTTTCCGTCAGGCTTGCTTCGATGCAAGTCCCCGGCACTTCCACCGAATAAACTGGCGTGGTGTCCCATGTGTAGCCATCCGAAGAAGAAAGCACATCAACCTTCTGGGATGCCTCTCCGTTTGACTGGACGGTCGCACAGAGGAGTTGGCCATCAGTGGTGGTTGTGAGGGCAAGGATATCACTCGGATCAGGCTCCAAAGCCACCTCTTTTTCAACCCACAACCCTGGATTGATTTCTGTTTTCTGCCCCAGTGAAGAATCCGTTACACCACACGCGCACAGAGAACATCCCATCAACACCGAAAGTCCCAGTGCCGTGCTCTTGATTAAGCGATTCATACAGTTGACTCCTTTCGCTTTTGGTTGTATATATCATAACAGATCAATGTTAAAACAAAATTTAAGATGAGCACCCTTATTTAAATATTGATTAAAGAATGGTTTGTTATAATAAACTAGGGAGATGAACATCGTGAGAATTTTGATAATAGAAGATGATAAAAATCTTTGCCAAATCATGCGTGCGGGCTTGCAAGATGCTGGAATTGATTCAGACTTTTGCCATGATGGCGAGACAGGCTTGGAACTTCTTCTTCATAACTGTTATGATGCTTGTTGCCTGGACCGGATGCTTCCTTCGATGGATGGCCTAACGATTTTGAAAAAGGCCCGGGCAGCCAAAGTATCAGCTCCGGTGCTGATGCTGACTGCTATGGGCGGCTTAGACGACAAAGTGGATGGGCTGGAAGCTGGTGCGGACGATTACTTGGCCAAGCCATTTGCCATGCGAGAACTTGTAGCTCGCCTCCACGCATTACTTCGCAGGCCCTCACAAGCGATGGCTGTGGAGGAAAGCAACCAAATTCATTACGAGGATGCAACATTAGACTGTAATCAGCTGGAACTATGTGGGCCAAAAGGACACTGTCAACTATCAAAAAAGGAAGCGGACCTCTTGGAAGTGTTTTTCCGATACCCGCATCAGTTGTTTACAAGAGAGCGACTGCTTTCCCGGGTTTGGGGCGATGACACTGAGATTGAAGAAAGTAATCTGAACACCTATATCCACTTTGTACGCAAAAAGTTAAAAAAAGCTGGTATCTGCCTGACGATCACGACCATTCGGGGTGTCGGATACCGATTGGAGAACATCCATGATTAAAAAACTTTGGCTAAAACTGGTTCTCCTTTATACTGGCATCACGGGGCTGATCTTGGCATTGTGTTTAGGAATCACATTCTTTTTTTCCTGCAACAGATATGAAGCCTCATTGGACGCTCAGATTTGTGACCAGATAGAATCATACCAAATCAAACTACTTTCCTCCCGGCAGGTTGATCAGAGTACTTTGCAGGAACTGGAAAAAAATTTGGATGGCAACATATACATTTTTGAAAATGGAACTCCATTATTCCGTTTCGAACCGACTGGAGGACTTACACCGGACGTATTGGAAAATATATTCCGCTCGGAGCATAGCCTTTCTACGGATGAACTCTCCCAGGCTTCAAACGGGTGGACATCAAAAAAGGATGAAAGGAATACTGCTTTAGGGCGTTTCCATGTATTCTACTTTCGGCACGAGGATAAAACGCAAATTGAAATATTGGCTCTGCAAAGCCAGAGCGTTCGTCTGCCGTTTATTCAGCATCAGGCAGTTTTCTACGGAGTGTTATTGCTCTTAGGATGTATTATTTTGGCTGTCATCAATAGCTGGTTGATTCGGAGCCTTTTAAGACCGGTAGAGAATTCCGTTCGTCAGCAGAAAGAATTTGTTGCAGCAGCAGGGCACGAACTAAAGACGCCGCTAGCATCGATCCGTGCTGGGCTGGAGGTACTGCAAAAGCACATTCCTTCTTCTCCGGAAATTTCAGGAGTGTTTTATGCAACGCAAAGCGAGGCTCTGCGGATGAGTCACTTGGTACAAGATTTATTGCTTCTGGCAAATTCAGATAGACAAGAACGCAAGCTGGTTTTGACAGCAATTGAACCTGATACCTTTTGCTTGCAGCTTTATGAAAAATACCAGATCTATGCCAAACAGCAACGTCATCCGTTACGTCTCAAGATTGAAGAAGCGTCATACCCTGAAATCATGGCTAACGAAGAAGCACTTACCCAGATAGGCAGTATCTTTATTACCAATGCGATTGCCCACACGAAGGAAGATACCACCATCGAAATTTGTTGTAACCTCCTGAAAAATAATGTAGTGGAAATCGGGGTACATGATTACGGTCAGGGTATTGCCGAAAAGGATTTACCACGGATTTTTGAACGGTTTTATCGCGCAGATCCCAGCCGTACGACCAATGGCCACTATGGGCTTGGGCTTTCTGTTGCAAAAAGTCTGGCAGAGCAACAATCGTTGCATATTGGAGCCCGCAATACACCCGGTGGAGGGGCTATGTTTTATATTTGCACGCAATAACCGCAAAAATCTAATAACACACGGAAGAATTGTTTAGAGGTAAAACTTGCTTAATACAACTATTTGTCATGAGGACGATTCTTTGCGTTCCTATGTTGCGAAGTTTATCGAACAATATTTTAAGCGAAACCACATACAATACAAAATATCATGTTGCCCGTCATTGCATAATCTCACAACGCGGTTTCACCCAATCGATCTATTATTTACAGATATAATATTTAGCGATAAGACAGAGATGTCCACGTTGCTGAAAATCCGTAAGCAACACCCATCAATGATGATGGTGATCTTAACAAACAATAATGAGTATAGTGATGTCTATCAGCTCATCACAACGAAACCGGGAGAAAGGAAGAAGCAAGAATGATTTTGCATAAAGAAAAGGCGGGCCGGAGCCCGCCTTAGAGTCAGTGGCAGTTTAGTACTGCCAGATATTGTTTCTAAATCATGCAGACGCGCTTTGTAGTCGTTAATAAGCGCCTGCGTGTTTTCTGTTTATAAATGCTAGTTCTAGAACAGTCCATAAGCCTTGAGAACTCAGATACATTAATCTGTTTGTTTTGATATTGGTTGTAGTATTTCCAAAATTTGTCCGGTAAGCTGTCAGATGTAGTCTCATTGCAAAACCTTGCATTTTATAATCAAGTGCTTGTTCGTTCAATGCTGTACTACCTTCTATATTTTATTGTCTAAAATACTAAAATCATTTAATTGTTCATCAATAATTGGAATCCCTTTTTCAGATAATGATTTAACAATACTTGGTTCATAATAATCATAAAGAATACACTTATATCCTTGCTTTAAGTCCCATTGCTTGTCGATTCGTCCAGTTGCAATGTCTGCATAGTGATTTCCTTTACCTAATGCTAGAAATTCTACTCTCTTTGTTTCTTTATCAAAAAACACTTGATTTACAGAGTTCAAATCAATTTCAAACAGATAGCCTGTATTATCAACACTTCTCGAATTCCATCCTGATCCCCAAGAAATTTGAAAGAAATGATTTAATACATCATTTTCAATCCACATTTTTTCATTTATTCTACTATGAATCCAATGTCTAGTAAAATTTAATGTTAATGCTCGAAATACAATTCCAATCACAAATGTTGATGCAAATACTATTGCACATTTATCAAAATTAATATAATTTGTCGATGTAACTATCAACACTCCATAAACTAATGAACATATCGCAATAAGAAAACAGAAATGATACACCATTTTAAATGGCCTCCATTTTTTTTCTTTGTCTATACGATTTCTTTGTGCTTTATTTTTTTCTTTTTTAGATATAGTAAGTTCCACAATAGTCCTCCTTAATCAGCCGTTACAACATTCCACACTTTTGTCGATTTTTTCCCTAAATCTCCCAAGATATAACCTTCATTTTTATTTACATCGTACTTATAAATATATTTGTCAACCTGACTCATAAAATAATTTCTCTTAACCAAGTTTGTTATTACAGTATTTCTCTGTGTATCAACTGTTTTTTCAAGTGTAGTTGAGAAGCATACATCAATCTAGAATGAGAAGCACATGTAATTCAGACTCATTATTTACCATAATATCAATTTTTAATTGCAGGTGCAATATCATAATCCGTGAAGCATGAATTTAGTAACGCAAAAGGAAATATATGACATACACCCAACTAAGTAAACCATGAAAAATCGCCCAACCGACAGATTTCCATGTTTGCTTCCTCCATCAATCCCGATTTACCTTATTATACCACACCCCGCCGCTGCGTGTCTATTTCTCGCCGTGCCCGCATACCCTGTACCAAACCACAACAG
>SKED01002479.1_pt1 | contig 13118 bp, 16 predicted proteins | sample 4826651 | NCBI WGS metagenome assembly SKED01 (sample SAMN11008818, study PRJNA524170) | human gut metagenome | biome: Human fecal sample; material: Feces; isolation source: fecal sample from pouch patient p19 | host: Homo sapiens | place: Israel: Tel-Aviv | collected 2016-06-28
CAAAGAAACGCTTGCGTTGGAACAGATAAACTTGTATTGTTCGAGGCAAAGAACTATAATGTACTCTGTGGAGGTGCAGAATGGATTATATGACACTAAAAGAGGCCGCCGAAAAATGGGGCGTGACCCCACGATGGATAAACTATTACTGCACTGCGGGTCGCATCCCCGGTGCTGTAAAAATGGCGACGATTTGGCTGATTCCGAAAACTGCGGAAAAGCCGATTGATGGTCGGACAAAAAGAAGAAAGGGAGATAAGCATGAAAAAAATACTGCTGGTTGAAGATGACCCCAATATAGTGTCCTCCCTTACTTTATTTATGAAAAATGAAGGCTATCTGGTTGACAGTGCAAATGGACAACAAACTGCTTTACAGAAAATAGCTCAGGAACAATACGACATTATCCTTTTAGATATTTCGTTGAATGATGGAAATGGTTTTAGCACTTGCTCAGCAATTAAGAGCCAAAAAGACATTCCCATTATCTTTCTGACCGCAGATGATGATGAATTTAGTGTTGTTAGCGGTCTGGAATTGGGTGCAGATGATTATATTTGCAAGCCGTTCCGCCCAAGAGAATTATTGGCAAGAATCAACACTGTGTTGCGCAGAAAAAATGGAAAAAGTGAATTTCTGTCTTGTAAAGATATTACAGTTGATGTTCAAAAGGCGGTTGTCCGAAAAGGAAATACAGAGCTATTCCTTTCGGCATTAGAATACCGTTTGCTGTTGGTGTTTTTGCAGAATCCGGGTGTTGTATTTTCAAGGAAAAAACTACTTGAAATGATTTGGGATGTTACAGGTGATTTTATTAGTGACAACACATTGACTGTCTATATGAAAAGATTGCGAGATAAAATTGAAACAAATCCACAAGAGCCGGAAATTCTTTTGACTGTTCGCGGGCTTGGGTATAAGGCTGGTGAATAACATGGATTTTTTACGAAACAAGGAAGTTCGATTGCAAATAATGCTCTGTATTGGTGTGACGGTGATTGGGAGTGTTTTAAGCTATTTCTTTTGCATGAAGTTCTATTGGGTTACATTTTTAACTGGCTGCGCCATCACCGCTATTTCCCTTATATTCACATATCGCCGCTATATGAAGATTTCTTCTTTAAGTCAGGATATTGATAGACTATTACATGGTGAAGAAAGTATTCGTTTTGACGATTATGGTGAGGGAGAGTTAGCTGTTCTGGAAAATGAGATTTCAAAAATGACATTACGGCTTTTAGTGCAATCGGGACAGCTGCAAAAAGATAAAAAATATTTAGCGGATTCTTTGGCGGATATTTCCCACCAATTAAAGACACCGCTGACTTCTCTTGAAATATTGAATGCTGCGCTTTCACAAGAAGGTATTGATTTCGAACAGCAATCTTCACTATTGCATGAACAGTTATTACTGTTGTCACGTATGGAATGGCTGATTGACGTTTTATTAAAGCTGTCGCGTCTTGATGCAGGGACAATCAAATTCGAAAATAAGTCCTTTCCTGTGGAAAAATTAGTCCAGCAGGCAACAGCGCCATTTGATATCATGCTGGATATTAAAAATATTAAAATGGATATTTCAGATATAGAGGAAATTCAACTATACGGGGATATCAAGTGGCTTGCAGAAGCTTTGTCTAATGTTGTAAAAAATTGTATTGAATCTACTCCCGATGGAGGACAAGTAAAAATCAGCGCTGAAGAAAATGCCATGTATGTGAAATTGTGTGTTATCGATAGCGGAACAGGCATAGCGGAGGAAGATATTCCACACTTATTTGAGCGTTTCTATCGAGGTAAGAACTCCGGCAAAAACGGGGCAGGGATTGGCTTGGCCTTAGCAAAAGCAATTATCACGCAGCAGAACGGAAGGATTATCGCTGAAAACATAATGCCATGTGGGGCAAAATTTACAATTTTCTTTGACAGAGGGGTTGCATAATGCAATCCCTTTTTTGCAAAGTGACATTTTTGTAATGAAAGCGTAATAATAGAGTTATTTAAATTTGCTATGATTTCATCATTGTACGGAATTACTTTCAGCAGGAGGAAACAACAATGGAAATATTAAGAGTTGAAAATGTTTGCAAAACATACCACACAGGTGAAACCACAGTGAATGCCTTGACCGATATTTCATTTTCAGTGCAAAAAGGAGAATTTGTTGCAATAATTGGCGCATCTGGCTCTGGTAAATCCACTTTGCTCCATATTCTCGGCGGTATTGATCGTCCCACATCAGGCGAAGTAATTGTAGATGGTCAAAGTGTGTATGAACAAACGGAAGATCAACTTGCCGTGTTTCGCAGACGCCAAGTAGGACTGATTTACCAGTTCTATAACTTGATTCCGGTCTTGAATGTAGAGGAAAATATTACCCTGCCTATTAGGCTGGATGGGCGAAAAATAAATAAGAAGCGTTTAGCAGAATTGTTAGAGGTACTTGGCTTAACAAAGCGTAGAAAGCATTTGCCAAGTCAGCTTTCAGGTGGGCAGCAACAACGTGTGTCCATTGGTCGTGCGCTTATTAACGCTCCTGCAATTCTCTTAGCTGATGAACCTACGGGAAACCTGGATACACAAAACACACAAGAAATCATGCAACTTTTGAAAGCTTCTAATAAATCCTATCATCAAACGATTGTCCTGATTACCCATGACCGGGAAATCGCTTTACAAGCAGATCGGATTTTGGAAATACAGGATGGTCAGCTTGTCAGGGATGAGGTGATTCGCTGATGGAAACAATATTTACCCTTACATTGAGGACACTGCAACAAAACAAAAAGCGTGCATTTCTTACGATTTTCACGATCATTCTTTCGGTAGGTATGATGACTGCTGTCTTGTGTGGCGGCTGGTCCATGCTTCGCTTTTTGCAAGAGAAAGAAGCCGTATACGGTGGAGATTATGCGTATCGTATTGAACTCACCTCGCAGCAGCAAGCGGAAACTCTTATGCAAGGAAAGAATATAGAGAATGTGTCGTTGCTACGTTTCGCTGGAAGTAGTTTTTACGGAGAACCATCTAATAAAAATTTGCTTGCCATTGCAGAAATCAACGATGCATTTGTCGAAAATTTTTATCTGGAACAATATTTACTGGAAGGCCGTTACCCGTTCAATGAAAATGAAATTGTCTTAACGCAAGATTTTATTGACGATAATGGGCTTACATTCTCTGTTGGGGATACGATACAACTTTTACTTGGTACGCGAGTGTGGGACGAAATCGACACAGAGTTATATGGATTAGTAAATTATCTGGGTGATAGGGAAAGTTTTCATCCAGATACTGCGGAGCGGACATATACCATTGTTGGTATTGTATCTGAAATGAATGGGTCTAAAGTAGCCAGTGACTTTAACGCTTATATCGGAATTAGCAATAATGAAACTAATTTATCGGCATTTGTAAAGTGCAAGGATATTTCTAAGTCTATATACGCCGAAGCGGAAGAAAATGCAAAAGCAGTTGGTGGTATTGTGTCAGCATTCCATTCTGATTTGCTCATTTATCATGGTGTGACTGCGGGTAAGGGAGCTGTAAAGATGATTGCGGCTGTTGCTGTAGTTATTCTATTGCTAATGGCTGCTTGCTCTGCCATGATTAGCAATGTCCTTTCGATTTCTCTGCAGGAACGTATTAAGCAGCTTGGTATGCTTGCGAGTATCGGTGCAACAAGTAAACAGAAGAAAGCCAGCGTTACCATAGAAGCCTTTCTACTTGGCATAATTGGTATTCCATTGGGCCTGTTATTTGGTTTGGGTTTAACGGTTGTTGTTCTGGCAATGATACGGATTTCCTTTAAAGACACTTTTACTTTTGGAATGATTGAGCTAAAAACATATATTTATTGGCTCCCTTTTCTCCTGGGAGCAATTTCAGGTATTGGTTCTTTGTTTTTTGCTTGTAAAACTCCGGGAAAAATCGCTTCAAAAGTTACAGTAATCGATACATTGAAGCAAACCAACATTTATCAAGTAAAGCAAAAATGGATAACACATGGAAAACTAATGTCAATATTTTTTGGAATCTACGGATCGTTGGCTTCAAAAAATATCCATCGGAATCCGAAACGCTTTCGTGCGATAACGCTTTCTATTTTTTTAGCTGTGGTTCTTGGGTTATCCTTGTATAGTTTTTCGGATTTTATGCTTTTTCAAACATCTATGGATATGAAAGAAGATGGTTCAAGTTATACAGATGTTCAAGCTGCTGTTCCGTATAAAGATTTAGCAACTGCTGCGAAAGCAATTTCTGATGAGGGTATTTCAGCAGATATATCCTATCGTATTTCCCGATACATGACAGCTGCATTTGAGGAAGAAAATATCAATTCAGATATGGCGGGATACTTTATAAATGGCAACTTTGCAGAATTATATGTTGTGGGTATTGATGAAGAACATTTTCGCGCTATTTGTAAAGAAAATGATTTGAATTATACAGGATATGATGGCAAGCCAAATCACGGAATACTATTCAATCATGCAACTGGGAATTATGGTACGTCTCCAAATCGTGTTGTAGTTGGTTCTCCGTTTGTGCTTGAAAATGGGTGTAAAATCGAACTGGAATACGGCGACGATACAAATAAAACGGTCATTGTTCAAGATATTGTGAATGGAAATAATGCGAGTATTCAATCACAATTTGTTCAAGATAGAGCTGTCTTGATTGTTCCAATGTCTTTTTTTCAGTGGCTGCTGAATGATGATACCGCTATTGAACTTACCATTAACACAGCACAGCACGAAGAAGTTGCGGAGTGTTTAGCGGATACGGGATTTTTTCAAGTGGTTGATGTGGCAAGTACAACGGAAAATTCCCGCCAGACATATATGCTTCTCAAAATGATGGTTTGCATCTTCACGGTCTTAATGACAATGATTATTGGACTAAATGTATGCAATACGATTTCAAATACCATAGATGTCCGTAGAAGTGAGTTTGCAGTATTGCGATCTGTTGGCATGACATCTGGTGATTTAAAGAAAATGTTACTTTTGGAATCTGTATTATATGGCATGAAGTCGCTGATATTTGCAATACCGATCAGCTTAATCATTCATTATGTCATGTATTCCATGATTTCGAAAGGAATGACCCCATTTGTGTTTTATATCAATTGGGGAGCATACGGAATCGCTGTTATTATGGTTGCACTTGTAGTAGTAACGGCAATGCTGTTTTCTTTGCGAAGTATTGAAAAGGTTGAAATTGTGAAAGAATTGAAAACTGGGAGCATGTAGTTCAAGACAATCGGGAATTAGGCACATCTCGTAAAATGAAAGGAAAGAAATGAAATGAACAAAAAACATATTACTCATGGCAAGTTGAAAGTATTTATGATATTATTTTTGGCTGTTATTTTGATTGTTCTGGTTGTAGTATGCGCCAAGAAAATTAAACTTTCTCAAAACGAAAAAAATATTATCGGCACATGGAAAAACAGCAATTCAGAAAATGTAATTACAGTTCAAGACAGTGACACTCTAATACTGTACAATGACATTCCTGAAGCAGGTTTATATCATGGTAATGCTTCTTATCATTTCAGTTACACAGATACTATCTGTGTAACACAGGATGACATCAGTGCGGAGTTTTGTGTTGATGTTGATGAAAATCAATTGATAATCTACTTTGCAGGTCAGGTATATTTAGTGTTGCAAAAATAGTAACAGCGCGTAAATCAATTTAAGTATGTAGCATCATAGTACATATCGGAAAGCAGGACTCTCACCAGCTTTCAGTTACCATCCGAAAATCCAAGGCAACGCCTATTCTGATTCTGGCTTCCCAATTTTGTCATGCGGAGCACATGTGGGTATTTCGGCAAGGCGCACACGCATACATTTGAGAGCTGTATTTGACAGAGAAGTTTCTGGCAAAGGCTCAGGCACTCATACAGTTATATTGTGAGCTAAAGAAGTAGCTGGAAATATGCTATACGCTGGCTTTCGGCAAAGACCTTGTGATTGAGCCATTATTCAGGTGAGTGATACTTTATCATCGCTCATTTTGAAAGGGATGGACAAGAAAATAAAACAAACACAATATTTCTAATACTCTGCCGGACGACGGCAAAAGAAAAAAGCCGTCGTAGAGCTGACAATTTGACATGCCCATTTGAAACGGCGGCTTTGATTTTCAGAGCCGCCGTTTCTTTGCGCCTACACAAACCAATGACGACTTGCAGGGACACGGTAGCCGATTGGAGGTTATTTTGCCGTGTCTCGTTTGCTTTTTCAAAGCTCACATGATCTACATCAGTTAAAAAAAGCATTGCTCCTCCTCCGGGCAAGTATAACATTGCATCGGCATTATCGTTCCATGTAATTCAGTATAATAATGGCTGTTCTTGGCGCGCCAGTTTTCCCTCACGGAAATCTGGCGTTTTCTTATAGATTTGTACTTGCCTGTTTATCCGATATACGGGAATATTAAAGCAGCTTCACACCCTTTCGGGAAAACATTAGTAAGTTTGAAAGTGCCGTTATGAGCTATGGCGACTTGTTGGACAATCAGCAATCCAAGCCCATGTCTTAAATCAAGCCGTTCATCTGTGCTTTCCATATAATGCGGTTTTTCTTCCAGCTCTTGCAGCTTTTCAGCAGGCAGACCCATTCCGTTATCCGTAACCGCCAAGATAAGATGGTTTTGCGATGCTGTAAGAGAAATGCAGACTTCACAGCCCTGTGGGTTATGTTTCATGCTGTTCTGGACAAGGTTGTTTACGGCTCGCGAAATCAATCTGGCATCACATTCCAACACAGCATTTTCGGCGTCAGGAGTGATCTTAATTCCGATGTTGTAGCTATCGGAAATTCCTGTATTCAACAGGTCTGCTACATAGGATCGCAGTAGTTTGGATAAGCGAACCATCTCTTTATGAAGCGGCTGCATCTCATATTCCAACTGCGATACTAAATTCAAATCCTGCACGAGTTCTTTGATTTTGGCGCTTTGCTTTTGCACGATCACAGCCTGCTCTTTTACCCCCTCACTGGCTGTTTTGTCTGCGGCGATCCGGTCTGCATAGCCCATAATCATAGAAAGCGGAGTTCGGATGTCATGAGAGACCCCGCTGATCCAGTTGGCTCTGGCTTCGTTTTGCCTGCTTAATATCAGAGAGGCTTTATTTACGCTGTTCGCAATTTCGGATAACTCTCTATCAATATGGAGAGAAACGGGTTTGCCATCGGCCAATGTTTCAATGGCATCTACAATCGGTTCCGTGTTCTGGATGATCCTGCGTTTTGAAAAATAGTAGGCCAAAAACAGGCACAGCACATCCATGCCCAACATTCCTATCACATAGAGGGGAATTTTCTGAATAGTCTCCATGGAATAGTAGTTGCTGGTGAGCTTCATATAGCTATTCTTTGGATACCCTAGAACTAACAATCCATCCTCTGTACTCCAGACAAAAACAGGATAATCCTCCAGATAGCCTTTGGAAAATAAAGCTACCTCTTGAATGCTGTAATGTTGCGGCACTTCTTGTGGCACATCGAGCCGCCAGAAGCATTCGCCCGTTGACGTTAGATACATGGCCCAGATATTGTACTGGCGCAATTTCTGCTCTGCATAATCGGGCAAACCTTCTGTGGTAGCCGCAGTAGAGGTCAGCTCAAGCATGGCGTGCGGGGACGCTTCTCCGTAATCCTCTGAAACTGTGTGATAGAAAGTCACGCCATACAGAACGACATTGACAATTACCAGGATCAAAAGAAATGCAGCGAAAGACGCCAAGTGCTTTGAAATATAGGTTCCAAAAGATTTCATGGCGTCACTTCCTTGTAATCAGTTTATAACCCAGCCCCTTGATCGTAATCAGGGAAACGGGCTTTGAGGGATCGGCTTCAATTTTTTCCCGAATCCGCCGTACATGGGCATTCAGGCTATTTTCATAGCCGAAAGGATTGTCGCCCCATAATGCTTCACAAAGAGCGTCAACCGTAACGATCTTTCCCTCGTTGCGGGCCAGCGTTTCCAGCAGGGTATGCTCTTTTGCGGTCAGGGGGATAATCTCGCCGCCCTTGTTGACCTCTGCCCGGCTAAAATCAATCGTACATCCATCCAGGAAAACCCGCGGGCTGTCCTCTTTATAAGTTCGGCGCAAAACCGCATAGACACGCAGTAATAGCTCCTGCGGCATAAACGGCTTTGAAATATAATCGTCTGCTCCAAGGCCAAGACCGGCCAACTTGTCTGCTGCTTCGTCTTTTGCGGTCAGAAAGATGATTGGCACATTTGTAAAAGTGCGGAGCTGCTTCATCAGGGAAAAGCCGTCCCCATCTGGCAGCATGACATCCAAAACCATCAAGTCGGGTTTTTCTTTTTCTGCCGTTATTATAGCCTCTTTTACCGTTGCGGCAGTAAGTACCGTTTCAAAACCAGCATCGCTTAAAATATCGGATACCATTTTCAGCAAATCTGGCTCATCGTCTACAAGCAAGAGCTTCTTCCGATGCAGAAAAGAGTTGTCCATAGCGTCACCTCCCGAAAGTATTATAACATAGGATTTCAAGTCTGCGGAGGGCATCCTCAAAAAGTAAGGTAAAAGTAAGGACGGGAGAATGTAGATGTCAGGTTGAAGTTGTACCATAGAAGCATCGAAAGGAGATGTTTCTATGGACTATATCATTACAACGGAACATTTGACCAAGAAATATAAGAACTTCACTTCGGTCAATCATGTTTCGCTTCATATTCGCAAGGGCAGCATTTATGGTTTTCTTGGCCCGAACGGGGCAGGCAAATCCACTACCATGAAAATGCTGTTGGGGTTGACCGACCCCACAAAAGGCAGCTTTACCATTGATGGGAAACAGTTTCCGCAGGATCGGATTGCCATTCTCAAAGAGATCGGCTCTTTCATCGAAGCGCCGTCTTTCTACGCGAATCTCACCGGGCGGGAAAATCTTGACATTATCCGCCGCATTTTGGGACTGCCGAAAGCGGATGTGGAAGATGCTCTGGAACTGGTAGGGCTGACCGAGTTTGGCGACCGGCTGGCAAAACAGTATTCGCTGGGAATGAAGCAACGCTTGGGCCTTGCCGGGGCGCTCTTGGGGCGTCCGCCGATTCTGATTCTGGACGAACCCACAAACGGTCTTGACCCGTCTGGTATCCATGAAATCCGCAATCTGGTAAAATCCTTGCCCAACCTTTACGACTGCACGGTGCTGATCTCGTCCCATATGCTGTCTGAAATCGAATTGATTGCAGATGACATTGGGATTCTCAACCACGGGCGGCTGCTGTTTGAGGGAAGCATGAATGATCTGCGTCAATATGCCCTACAATCCGGCTTCGCTGCGGACAATCTGGAAGATGTGTTCCTTTCTATGGTTGAGAAAGATAACATGGACAGAAAGCAGAGGGCAAAATTATGAAAACGCTGGCAATCGAACTTCGGAAAGAAAAGCGAACCGGCGTGATTCCCGTGTTGCTGGCCGTTGGTGTCTTGGGAGCCGCCTACGCATTTGTCAATTTCATTATGCGGAAAGACACACTTCTGAATCTGCCGCTGGCCCCGATGGATGTTTTGTTGACCCAGCTCTACGGCATGATTATGGTGCTGAATCTGTTCGGTATCGTGGTTGCTACCTGCATGATCTACAACATGGAATTTAAGGGAAGTGCCGTAAAGAAGATGTATATGCTTCCCGTCAGCGTCCCGGCCATGTATCTGTGTAAATTTCTGATTCTGACGGTCATGTTTTTGGTTGCTATCGTGCTGCAAAACCTGACACTTGCACAGATCGGAATGACGGACTTGCCGGACGGAGCGTTTGAGATGGGTACGCTGGTACGCTTTGCCGGATACTCTTTTCTCACATCCATGCCGGTACTGTCGTTTATGCTGTTGATTTCCTCGCGCTTTGAAAATATGTGGGTGCCGCTTGGAATTGGTGTTGCCGGTTTTCTGAGTGGTATGGCCCTTGCAAATTCGGGGCTGACGCTTTTGCTGGTGCATCCTTTTGTGATTATTCTGAAACCAGCAGTAGCCATGAGCGCCCAGCCTGATTCGACGGTTGCCCTTGTCGCTTTGGTGGAAACACTGTTGTTCCTTGCTGTGGGCTTGTGGCTGGCGAAGTACAGACGCTACGAGTAAGGAGGGATAATAAGAAATGAGTTTTTTGGATTTACTCAAAATCGAGTTTATGAAAGTAAAACGCTCCAAAATCGTACCCCTGATTTTCATTGCACCTTTATTGGTGGTGGTTTCCGGGGTTGCGAATTTGAGCAACTACTTTACACCGGAATACACCAATGCGTGGCCTGCCATGTTTATTCAAAGTGCGCTTGTTTACGCCTACTATCTGCTTCCATTCAGCATGATCGTGGTTTGCGTGATGATCGCAGGACGAGAAACAGGAAATAACGGGATTCTGAAAATGCTGGCGCTGCCGGTCAGCCGCTGCGCATTATCCATTGCCAAATTCTGTGTGCTTACCTTTTATCTGTTTATGGAGATGGTGGTGTTTCTTGTCGTATTTGTAATCGCTGGGTTGATTGCGACACAGACAATGGGAGTAACAGAAACCCTGCCGATTCTATATCTTCTGAAATGGTGCTTGGGGCTGTTTCTGACTATGCTGCCGTGCATTGCGGCTATGTGGGCCATCACTGTGCTGTTTGAAAAGCCGCTTCTTTCTGTGGGATTAAATCTGCTGCTTGTGATTCCCGGTGTATTGGTTGCGAATACGCCGCTGTGGATCGCCTACCCGTACTGTTACAGCGGTTATCTCGTTTCCTGCTCTCTCTATGACTTTACAGCAGAAACTTCCGACGCCGCTTTTTCGGTGTTTCCGTTCCTGCCGTGCGCGATTGTAGTGTTTGGCCTGTTTTTCGCGCTGGCTGTCACCCAATTTGGGAAAAAAGAAATGAGGTAAAACTATGGAAAAGAAAAAATTTCAATCAGTTAGTATCGCTGCGCTCATTGTGAGCATCCTACCGCTGGTGGCTCTTGCCCCATCGCTTCTGCACCTTTCGCTGTCGGATGGAGTCCGAACCGCTTGGGCCGGAGCCAATATCGTTTTTGTCCAGTATGTTTAATAGGGTCTGACCCTAAAACAAAACGCAAAAGGGATGATGCGAGAGGTCTGTGATGCCGGCGGTGCGATTTTCTTTTCCACCCATGTGTTAGAGGTGGCGGAAAAACTCTGCGACAAGGTTGCAATCATCAAGAGTGGAAAACTGATTCGCTCTGGTATCATGGATGATGAAATTCAGGTGGATTATTTGGAGAAAACTGAAGAAGAGAATTCAGAATCCAGTTCAGAGAATGAAGATTATCCATGAGAGGATGTAGTTGAAATTGTAAATCTGAAGGGGGAAACAACGACTGTTTATAAGTTGGCTGATGGAAGATACATGGATCGTATAGAAAGAATATTTATATTTGATGGTGTGGATACATGGACTGATATAAATGGTGCAGAGTGGAATCAGGCGGTGAACTGAGAAAAAGCAAATGGGGCGGAGAAGTAAAGCGAATGTTAAAACGATACAGAATGTATTACAGCGAAGCTGTTGGAAAAATTGAAATGTACTTGCTTTGCCAGAAATATCATATGTCAGGTTGCGTTCAATATGAACTGACTAACGAAATGATGGTAGAACTGTATGGGAAGAAAGAAAAATTGATAACTTCATGCCAGTTTTAGAAAAATATTTTAATCGCAAACCATGTAAAGTGATAGAAATGAATGGGGAACCAGATTATGGTGTTGGTGATTTTAGAATTGGATAGGAACATAATGCAAGTATTTGTTGGAAGGGAAGCGAAAACATCGGAAAAATATTATTGATATCTTTTAATGATAATGAAGAAGAAATAATAGAGTCTGTTCTTGCTGCTTTGAAAACCGGACGAAATATATATTGTGATGAAAAAAATATAAATCCATTGAAAATACATTATGGAGATATTGTTATTTTATTAGCCACAAGAGAATTATTCCGAAAGCAGAAAAAAATAGATTTGTCTTTTACAGAGTTTGAAATTTTGCATTTATTAATGCGAAGTCCTGGAAGAGTGTTTAGTAAAGAACAAATATATGATATAATCTGGAATGAACCCTATTCGGGTGATTACAATGTTGTTATGCGACATATCTGCAACATTAGAGAAAAGATAGAAGATGATCCTGGACATCCGGTATATATACAAACGGTGCGCGGTGTAGGATATCGGTTTAACGGAAATTTAGGCAGCGAGTGAAATCGCTGCCTATTATTATGGTTTTACAAAGAAGGAAGTTTGTTATGAGAAGATCTTTGTATTTCAGGAGCATCCTGTTTGAGATATTTGGACAGGTTTTGATGTATCAATTCCAACTCTTTTATTTCTTGCTTAAAGGAAACGTATTGAGTATTTAGTGATTTCTTTCTGGAAATAAGATCTGAAAGTTGCTCCTGTAACTTATTGGTATTAAGATGCTTCAGGTCCATGCCATTTTCCTGTAAAATATGTTCAGCACCAGCGAAAAGAATAATTTGAGATTCATATTTACGGAAATAACGATCCGGATCTTTGGAACTTTTATAATGGTCATCGTAAATTTTATTTTTCTGATATTGTTCGGCATATTTTAGCATTTCTCGAAGATGACGTATCTGAGACTCGAGAGAAACAACAGAGGTATTTACCTCTTTTTGCTGCATATGTAACAAGGCTATGCGGTCTTCAAGTTCTGAAAAATTATGTAGATTATGTGTGAGCATCTTGTTATATTCAGCAGAGACAATTTTTAAATTTTCCTTATTTGCCCATTTCTGAAGTCCAATGTTTCCTGCTATATTGGGAGTGTTGGTGTCTATTAACTTATTACGAACAGAAGGAACAGTAGTTCTGTGAAGCTTATTATTAATGCGTTCTTTGATACGTTCCTTAGTAAAGTTTTTTCCTAAAGATTTAGCACTTCCACGCACTGGACGGGACATATCGGGAGAACGAAAGGTAATGTATTTTCTGCTGTTTTCGCCAAATTCTGCGTTTTTTATTTCATATCCTTTAGCTTCCATAAATGTAAGAAATTCTGAATAAGTGGAAACGATTCGGATTGTCTGGTTTATATCTTTTCGCAGCTGCGTTTTTT
>SKED01002492.1_pt1 | contig 13047 bp, 12 predicted proteins | sample 4826651 | NCBI WGS metagenome assembly SKED01 (sample SAMN11008818, study PRJNA524170) | human gut metagenome | biome: Human fecal sample; material: Feces; isolation source: fecal sample from pouch patient p19 | host: Homo sapiens | place: Israel: Tel-Aviv | collected 2016-06-28
GGATGGAAAGGATTGGTTTTTAGCTCGCGACTACACGCGCGGGTCTGTTGTTAAAACAGGTAGCACAGATAAGACGATATATTTGTGCCTTGATTGGGTTGATTCCCAGCATGTTCATTTATCAACTGGCCAAGAGGTGTGGGCCTGCTTTACTCCTTCAAATCTTGAAATGGTTGCGCATAGATATAAAGGAGAAAGAAGAATGCGCGTAGTCTGCCGGAAAGATGATCGTGATGTGATAATCGCGGCAGAGGAAAGAGGTCTTGACATAATGATGCCTGTTAACGATAATTTTAAACAGGGCGTAGAAAGAAAAATCTACAAGCCTGAATCACTGCTATAAAACTCCGCTAGTATTGCCCCGCTTATGCGGGGTTTTTTTTTGCACCTGAAAATGCTATTATCTGCATTGTCATTAGCAAAAAGTGCTATTTTAGGGGGATTTTACAAATGGCGATTTACAGACAAGGCCAAGCGTCTATGGACGCTCAAGGTTATGTAACTGGTTACGACACAAAATGGCGCGAGCAATTAACATTGATTCGCCCAGGTGCAACTATTTTCTTTCTCACTCAACCTTTGCAGGCTGCCGTGATCACAGAAGTGATTAGCGATACAAGCATTCGCGCAATTACTACTGGCGGCGCGGTAGTTCAGAAGACAAATTACCTGATCTTGCTTCATGACTCGTTAACGGTTGACGGGTTGGCGCAAGACGTAGCGGAAACACTTCGTTACTATCAAAGCAAAGAATCAGAGATTGGGGAGGCGCTCGAATTCCTTAAGACGTTTGATTGGAAGCATTATCAGGATTTAGCTAAACAGGTGGAAGAAAACGCAGAGTCTGCGAGTCAAAGTAAGGATGCCGCAGCAAGATCTGCGTCCGATGCGCTTAATTCAAAGAACGAAGCGAAAGCGTCAGAGACTAATGCTAAACAGTCAGAAAACGCAGCAAACGCGAGCAAGATTGCAGCAAAAGAGTCAGAGACTAATGCTAAAGCATCTGAAACGGCGGCTAACTCAAGCATGATAGAGGCGGCAAATTCAGCGTCTGCTGCGCTAACATCTCAGAACGCCGCAAAGAATTCAGAAACTAAAGCAAAAAATTCAGAAGACGCAGCAAATGCAAGCAAGGATGCCGCTAAAGCATCTCAGGAAGCTGCGCTCGCTTCTCAGAATGCAGCAAAGACGTCGGAGACAAATGCCAAAAATTCAGAGAATGCAGCCAATGCAAGCAAGAGCGAAGCTGCAATATCTGCTTCTGATGCCCTGGCTTCAAAAAATGCCGCTAAGGCTTCTGAAGATAAGGCGAAAGAATATGCAGATAGCATAAATCCTGCAAATATGCTTAACAAAAACAACAACCTTAGCGATGTTGCAGATAAAGGTGAAGCAAGAAAAAACCTAAGCGTAGACAGGTTGGTGCAGGGCACTGGTGCATCTGGAGAGACTGCTGTTTCAAGTGCTGATGGAACAAAACGAATTTTTGTAAAAAATGATGGCAATTGGGGTGTGTGGGATTCTACATCACAGAGTGATATAGCTTTGCCGATAAGCAAAGGAGGAACAGGATCAAAATCAGTAGAGTCGGTAAGAGACAACCTAAATTTAATGAGGCAGCAAAGGGGTGCATTAAGCGGAAACCTAAATAACTTATATGGTTATCGTAATTTTGGTTATTACTATCAGGGTGCAAATGCTAACGCAACTCCTCAAAATAACTATCCAGTACAAAAAGCTGGCGTTCTTCTTGTTACAAGCTCTACTGCGAACGGGGTAGAACATGCAAATCAATATTATTACCCTATTGACGATCCATCTTACTATTCAAGGAGTTATGACAAGGTTTCTGGTTCGTGGGTGTGGAGTGGTTGGGTTTGGCATCCTGTAGCATCAAAATATGGAGTTGGTCAAGTAAAAAGCCTTGCTAATGATATAACAAACGCCGGATGTCAGTTTATAAGTGATAATCTAGGCAGTACTGCGTGGGCTGCTACAAATGGAGGTGGTTTTCAATCATCCTATGATAAATACAGGATATTTCAATTCTGGATTGACACGGCTGGGAATGCATACACTAGATATAACGATACAGGAGATCCGAAGGTAGCCAAAACAACTAAGCCCTGGAACACATTACAGAAGTCTGGAACCTCTGATATTAGATTCAAGGATGTTAAAGGAAATCTTAATGTTGAATGCGCGCTAGATAATATATCAAGGATGAACTTCAAATTATTTAGGTATACATTTGATAGCAACGAAAGGAGTGCAAGACGCGGAATAATAGCTCAAGATGCCATGATGATAGATAGGGAGTATGTTCATAGCGATTCTGTATCTGGAATTATGACTCTTGACACTAATCCGCTGCTGATGGATGGACTGGCTGCAATAAAAGCGCTTCGCGCTCGTGATGTTGATAACAAAGAAAGAATATCAAAACTTGAAAAGGAGGTTGCAGAATTAAAAGATTTACTGTCAAAGCTAATCAACAATCCTACTACTCTTAACTAAAAAAATGCCCCGCATATGCGGGGCTTTTTGTTATTAGAATGGTATATCATCGTCAAAGTCAATCGGAGGCTGATTGCTTTGCTGCGGCTGCTGTTGAGCGTTTTGTTGCTGTTGCTGTTGTGGTTGCCCCCAGCCTCCTTGCGTTCGCTGCTGATATTGTTGCTGGCTTTCTCCGCGCTGGCTAAATAGCAGGTTTGCAAATCCGCCAGGCTGCACGGTGCTGTAAATCTTTCCGTTGTATTCTCGCGTTTCAACTCGCAAGGTGTCGCAGGAAACAGAAATAACCTTTCCTACCTGGAAAGCCTCAGCATACAAACCATTCAGGCCGTCTGTTTTCGCGTTAAAGAAAAATACATAGTTTGTATACTGCCAATTGCCTTCACGGTCTTTATATCGTTCTGAAAGCTCAACAACATATAGCGTGCTTCCGTTAGGCATTTGCTTTACTTTTGGCTCTTTTCGGATCTCACCTGTAATAACGTGCATTTTGTTTTCTCCTATGACAAAAGGGGCGCAAGCGCCCCGTTTATTATTCAAAATCAGTGATACTTTGTGATTTTACTTTCTCGCTATTTGGAGTGTCAACGGCATCACTTGCAAGGTTTTCTTTAGGCTTTGCCGGATTAAATCCGCGCGCGCCGCCTATCTCAATTTCAGCCTTGCGCTTCTCATAGTGATCTCGGATTACTTGCTTGCTTGCCGCGTCGCTTGACTTCCACGCGTTTTTAAGGACTTCTTGCAATTCTCCTACGCTTTCGCATTTTTCAATGTCGCGCTTCCAGTCGTTTACCGTCTTGACAGCGATTTGTGCGTCATCGTCCGCCTGGCTTAATCCGAAGGCCGCAGCCGCAGAATAACGACGCCCGTATGTGAAAGCAGATCCCACACCTTGAGGGTCGTTTTTAACGATCGGAATATCAAAATAGAATTTCACCCATTGGCCCGAAACGTGCATGACGGTAGTTTCAACTCGCAACGTGCTTACATCAATTCTTTCGCCGTCCTGCATGATCATAAGCTCATTATCCATCAATGCTGGGGTAATGGCATCCAGGACTGAATCAAGCGTAGCGTAACGGTTTTTAAGGTGGCTGTTTTGGCGATCCTTTTTAACTTTTACAAACAGGCTGCGCGCTTTGTGCAATGCTGGCAAAACCTTATCAAACTGATCGGATAATTTCATTTTTTCATTCTCCCTTTATCTGGTTGGCGAATTATATCACCAACCATTATAAAAGTTTAGCTATTTATTTAGTTTATCATAGATACTGCCTGAATTGAGCGCGGACCCAATCAGGAGTATCAAGATCAATTTCTGGTTGCCCGTTTGCATACGAAGGCCATTCATCTAACTGTTGGCAAACGTTGAACTTGTTGATCACGCTCATGTACTGGATACGCCCGATCTTTAATTGCTCAATGTTAATGCGGAATGCGAGCGGCAAGTAAGGCTCTTTCTTCTCTTGAGCAAGCAATCTCACAATTACTGGCCTTTCCTCGTCTGGATAAGCCTTTTTGAATAAATCATGCTGCAAAGCCATTTTGAGATAATAGCCGTGATTGTAAGCCAGACGCTGGAAGTCAACCGGATTTGCGCTAACCGTTGTTTTATAGTCAGTGATAATCACAGCTTCTGGATAGATGACTTCTTCATAAATCGGTCGGCCTTTTTCGTCGTAACCGTTAATGATTGTGGCCTTTACATCCTTGTTTACGTCAACGTGATCAAGACGCACTTTAACTTTTACGCCATTGATGATCCCGAATATTGACATTTCACGCTGCGCGGTTGGGCTATTCATGCAAGCATTATGCTCAGGTATTGCCTCAAGTACGCGCCGCATCGCTACACAGGCATCATAATCTTTCGCGTCGATTAACTGCACGCCGTCCGCTGCGGCCTGGCATTCTGCCATCATTTCGATAAGCCACCATACATTGAGATCCTCACCGCACTTGTACAGCATTTCCAGCAATTCTGGATATTGCTTACCCGTTGTACCTTTCAGGCCAAAAGATTTCAGCTTTGAGGCTAACGCCGTTTGACTTGTGATCAGATCTTTAAAATCATCCTGCGACGGTGCGCGTCGATATGTTTTTTCGAATAACTCCTTGCTTTCAAAATTGGTATGCGACTGCGTACCGAAAACAAGTGCTTTAGTTTCCTGGCGAGGCTTGTACTTCCAGTACGCCGGGCAAGTGCTGTAAATCTCCGCCAGGCTGGAACCGCTGACGTATTCAGCCGTCCACGCGTTAGGATCATGATAAAGCTCGTTGCTCATTTCTTCGCTAGTGTAGGCGTTAAAATCACTCATTTTTAATGCTCCTCGTTGCTTTGTGTGTGCATTGTAGCCATTTGGTTGATTTAGTCAATAGTTGTTTTGTTTTTTCTGTTTTCTAAACGTTCTAAGATGGCAAGAAAACAAATCTGACACGTAAGTTAATGATTAACATGTGTTATTTTTCTTGTTCCATTGTTCTCTCAGATACGCCGGATTATATACATACACATGAATGATGGCACATGCAGATACTCAGAAAGAAAAATCACCACAAACAACCAAAACCACAAGAAACACAGATAACAAGAAAAAACAAATATACATACATAAATAAATAAACTATTGATTTTATATGTATATATCTATTTTATTGATTATTTATTGTTCTTATGTTGGCTAAAATTTGCGCTAAATTTACGCCGTCTTAAATCCTATAACACCGGAAAACAAAAAATAACAAGTAGCACTTTTTGCTAAACTCGGCTTGCCGGATCGTGTATAGTTACAGCCAACAACAACTAAGGAGTATTGAAGATGAAAAAATTAATCGCAGTTATCGCCACCGTAGCCGCCCTGACCGGATGTTCTTCTTCGCCTACTGGCAACTTCAAGGAGATCGATTGCACGGCAAAATTTAACGTTAAAACATTCCCTGTTAACGGATTCCATGAAGTTAAAATTAATGCGGTCCGCGAAAACAGATTCAGCCAAAAGCAATACAGGTTGAGCGTTGACAATAAAGAAGTTAAATTTATCAACCGTTGGCAAGATGAAAGAAAATTCATTGATTTGAGGTGCAAAAATGGCTGAATATGGGTATGCAATATATGATGAGCAAGGTAGAAATGTTACTGGCCTTTTAACTCCAGTTTTTTTCTTGGATAAATTTACTCAATCATCCGGCAGTAAGACCTACTCAAACAGGCCTCCAGGTAAGTCTTTGAAAGCAATATATGTTGGAATGAATTCGTGGCGAGGAGGCGATCCAGGCGCTCCAAAGTTGGGTGTAAGTGGCGATACCGTTACATGGAGTGGCCTTTCTGGATCTGACTCAAGATATATATATACTTTTTGGGGGTAATAATGTACGGGATGAGCATAAAAAAACCAGACGGTTCATTGTGGTTAAGTCCAGATTTCACTCCTGTTAACCTTATAGATAAAGGGAAAATATCAGCAAGAACAGGAACCGTTTTTAATACTTCTATACCAATAAATAGACCGTGCTTCTTTTTTGTAAGGTTAACATCAAAATCATACATAGCATTTACTCAGTTTAATAATGGTGGGAAGCACGCAATAAAGATAGAAAAGTCCGACAATCAAGGCGAGGTATTTGTTTATGCTTTTAGCAACATGGTTACTCCTCCTGGTAGTCACGGAATAGCTTTTTATAATGCTAATGGTGAGATGGTTTATCATGGAAAGATGAAGCCTTTGGATGCAAAACTTGTATCTGTAAGCGGGATCGCTTTTGACGTTAACTTGGGATACCCTTGCGCCATCATGCCATCACTAACAGCTTTAAACTCTGTGCCCAATCCGTCTTTAGGTGGATTCATGATATTTGAGTCTCAAGCTGCCGCGTATGGCAACGGGGTATATTCTTTATCTAGGCAGGTTGCGCAAACTCCTGGTCCTGTTGGTATTTACACGGCATCATCTGTTTTGGTTATAAATTCATCGCACTATGATTAAAATTAAAGGGGGCCATGCCCCCTTTTTTACCAACTTCCGGTTATTCTCCCTATCTCAACCCTCAATCGTCCATTTGCATCTTTCACCTTTAATCCTTCGTTAGTGAATTTTGTAGCTCCTTCCCCCGCTCTCGTTCCGTAGTTCTCAAAGTTACCATTTTTATCAAGCCTCCACCCTTGCTGATTCTGAACAAAGTTATTTGACTGAATCACGTTACCGATCATAGCATTTGTGATGGACCCGTTTTTCACTAGCAGGCTGTTAATGAAAACCTGGTTGTTTTCAACAACGAAAGGCAAAGTAAACGTTCCGCCAGTAGAGCTAGTCATGATCGCGAACCTGTTAGCATCAAACAAGATTTGCGAGATCAGGCCTTGAGAAGATTGCGACAACTGCATGATCATTCCTGCGCTGTACTTCTGCCCCTTGTAAGTAAGGCCCAATTTCATAGCGTACTTAGCGCCAACCGAATCAACGTTAGCCCACGAATCAAGTTTTTCGGCTAGTGCTGATTCAACGTCTCCGAATTTGGCTGTTAAAGCCTGGTCAGCCTGAACCCTTGCCTCTGTCTCATTAGCGATCGCCTGTCTTACTTCTGATATGTTCGCCTCAACATCAACCTTGATTGCATCGTTAAGGTCATTAATCTCTTTCGAAAACTTAGCGTCAAGCTGCTGAACGGCTTGCGCACGCGCTTCTGATTCATTGGTAATGGTTTGCCTTACCTCGCCAATGCTTGCAGCCGTATCTCGTTTTACGCCGTCTATTTCCTTCGTAAATTTAGAATCAAGCTGCTGCACTTGAGTAGCTCGCGTCTCTGATTCATTGGCAATCGCTTCCTGAACGGTTTTGATACTTGAAACTATATCTTCATCAATTGACGCCCTTAACTCTTCGATTTGAGTTACGCGCGCCTCCGTTTCGGTAGCAATAAGCTCCAGTGCATGACCATATTCAGCCTTACGCTTTCCGTTTTGTACTCGCGTCCACTTCACATCAGCATCGTTTGCCAATGCGTTCTGGATGATTGATTGCGCCTGGTCTTTGATTTTGTTTGCACTGTCTATGGCGTTCTCTTTGATTTCTTGACCCGCTTCGGTATCAAAAATCTTGTCCAGAATGTCGCCTAAAACAGATTCAACATCATCTGACGCCATGCCGCGAACAAAGTCAGTCCAGCCGGAAACGTTGCCGATCCTGTCAACGCTACGGATTCTATACCATACAACTTGACCCGCTGGTAACGTGCTATGCCAATACTCATATTGAGGATATGGAATCAGCGTAAGCAGGCTTGAGTTTTCAACCGTTCCGTCTGGAGATTGGTGAAGCTCAATGTAAGCCGTATCGCCTGATCCTTCCGGCATACCCCATTTGACACGAATGCCAAAAACTTCATTATCAGAAGCTGTAAGATTAATCGGCGCTCCTGGCTCGCCAACTTTACCTGTCAGGGTGGCGGTTGCAATCTTTGACCACGGGGAGGTGTTACCGCTTGCAGAAACAGATCTAACCCTTACTTGATAGTTCCCTGAATAAATTCCTTCTACCTCTATCTCTTTGTTAGCTGTCTGCGGCGTATTCAGCCAGTTGCCATCACCTTTTCGCCACTGCATTTCATAAAGAGATGCGTAAGGAACCTTATCCCATGAAACAACCATAGTTTCAACGCTAACACCCTGCACGACGCGAGAATAAGATGAGATCTGAACATTCTCCGGCGCTGCCATCACGTCAGGCTGAACAATTGAAGTAGGCCTGTCATCAATGTTTACGCCATAATCAATCTCGTCGTATTTGTTCGGATCGTACTCCACAGCCGTGATTGAATAGGTAAACTCGTTTTCGTCATCACCCTTGCTGATAGTTGTCACAACGTATTGCTGCAACGCAAGGTCAGTACGGTCAATCGCAAAAACAGTATCAGGCTTAACATCAAAACCAAATCCAATATTTAACTCAATGGTTTTTCCGTCTGCGCTAACCTTTGAGATCGTGCGCTTAACTGGCTTGCCGTCCGGCTTGTTGATGATAATAAAATCACCAGGACGAGCATCAACCTTAAACGGAACGAAAACCTGCAATCCTGAAACTTCCATCACTCGGCCCGATAGGTTTAACGTTAGGTTGCTGCTCTGAAAATTATCAGCGATAGCAATCACATCACCTATTGATGGAATCATCCCCTCTAGTCCGGTAGCAAAGTTTACAGTAGTGCTTCTAAGGTTTGTTTTCAAAACCCACCGACCGCGACGATTCGCTTCGCTCCTGCGTGTACACCCGATCGCTGTAATGCTTGTTGGATTGTATCCAAATCGTAATGCCGCCTCAGTGTCAAAAACACCCTCTACGTCCTGCTGATACATGTTTTGTTCGTCGTCAAACGTCACGTTACACTGCGTGTACATGCTTTTTTCGCTTGCGGTTGTGTACTGAAAATCACCGTTGATGACGTTTTCATTAGTAAACACGTATGATGGATCGCGCGGCTTATCAATCACGATTGATAAGCTCTCACCATTCCAAAAGCTCATTCCGCGAAATATTGAGCAAATGTCACGGATTAGCTGATAAGCCTCAACTTGATTCTGAATCACCACATCGCATAGGTAGCGAGGCTCTGTACCGCCCTTACCGTCTGGAACTTTCTGATCGCAGTAAACGCCTGCCTCGTATAAGCTCCACTTGTCGATCTGTATTCCTAACTCTCGCTGGTCAAGCCCATAACGCTGATTCGTTACCAGATCATAAAGAACCCAAGCAGGATTATTTGACCACGCTTTTTTAAAAGTCCCATCCCATGACCCGTGATATTCTCTTGATATTGGATCATAGTTGCTTGGCACATTAATAATCTTCCATTTCTTTTTTATAGAAATGTTAGGGATTTGCGTAGGAAACAATTCGCTGTCAAATTCTACGAATACAAGGCCAGTCAGAGGATAACGGAATTTTGCATCCACAACCTCAGCGTAACTTTGCAGTTTGATTTTATCAGTCACCTTTGAAGATGTGCTGTCTGGAGTCAGTCGCTTGACCCTGATTAAAACGCGCTCATCAAACTTAGGAAGATCAATCCTTCTGCTGCGGTCATATCCTGATCTCGTCTTGCCGTCAATTACATCTCTCATAACCTCGTTATAAGAACCGCCATCAACAGCCATATCTACGGCATATTGAACCCTTACGCCAACAAGATCGCCGTTATCCTCCTGCTTCATGCCAACTGGCATCAGAATCTTGATTCTGATTGCAGAAAGATTTTTGTTTGTCACAGATATAACATAAGGATTGTCTGCTGTAATATCTCGCGAAACTGTCACCTCGCTTGATGTGTCAGTAAACCCCTGGATGTAATCTTGCGTCTGCGTACCTGGTCGATATTCAGCCGTAACTCCCTCGTAGTTAACAGTGCCATCGCTGGCAATAACCGGAACATCATCAAGATAAAGATCGCGCAACGTGAAATTTGGATCGCACTCGCCATCAGATACAGCAAGTAAAACTTTAATCTTATTTATCGAGATCAGGTTATCTTCCATCTCTTTTGGCACGTAGGGCTTTTGACCGCCCCCTTTACTGCCACTTATCATATATTTAGCCATGACTTTTAACCTTTTGTGCTGTTTCTTGGTTTGCACATTATAAAGGCACAAAAAAACCAGCGCAATGCTGGTTAAATCTACTTTCCGTGGTTTATGTGGAATTTGTTTAAAACTTCAATCTCTATCCTCTTTTCTGCCGCATCCTGAAATGAATCAAAGTAAAATTCATGCCTAACACCATCAATCTTTGCTCTTGCAATCCATTTTCCGCGACTAAAGTTTACCCCAGTAATTCCCGTCTTGCTGTTCCTGTAAAGCGACTTATTCTTGTTGTTAACACTCATTCTAACAAGTCTTAAGTTTGAAATATTGTCGTTCATTGTGTTGTGATCTATGTGATCAACTTGCATTCCATGCGGTATTTCTCCATTATGAATTTCCCAAACTATCCTGCTCCTGTAGTATCTTTCTCCATCAATTGATATTCTAACCCTTTCTCCACTCTTCTTGCTTTTGCTTACGCTTCCTGCCTCACTTCCTTTCTTTATCCTTCTTCCTACGTCTACAGCCCAAAATAACTTACCGTCATTATAATAAAAAATATCACGCCACATGATCACCTCCTTAATTAATTGTAAAGCGAAAATCCGTTTTCGCTTTAACATATTGTGCTATTTATGCTTTGTCCTCTGCGTAGCTGCCAGCCGACCAGATCGCGCCGCCTACTGTCCTATATCCATATGGCAAAGGAACCGGATAGCCTGCCGCCGTGGTATTTACTGCGCCGCCGAAAGCGTAAGAAGGCTTGTTTTCTGCTGATTGGCTTTGCAGTTTCATTCCGCCCTGCTGCGGTGAGATCATTTGCATGACACCGCCAAGCGCGATAGCACCACCCATCATAAATGCGGAAGATGCAAAAGCGCCCATAGCCGCCAGGCTTGCACCGCCAGTAATGAACGCAGTAGCCATAATTACAGCACCAAAAACAACATTGAACAGGCCGCCGGACTTAGAACCAGTTGGAACAGGAACTATTCTAACCTCTCGCGCGCACTTCCATGATTTTTCATCATGCTGACCAATGTTTTTACCGTCAACGAATATAGCATACTTCATGCGCGATCCAACTTCGCTTTGCATGTAGTCTTTGAACCCTTCAACCTGGGAAGATAACGCGCGTATTGCTTCGGGGTATGAGTCAACCGCCATTTTGTGAAAGACGCCAAATCTACGCCCCAGGGAACCAGATAGTTTAATTACTTTCAATGTCATATTTCAGATCCTTATGTCGGCAAATTTTCACAGTGTGCTCCTGATACCATCCAGAATACAAGTCAATGCGAGATAGCTTTCCAAACGCATGATGTAATAGCTGATTGTTACCCAAATAAATCCCCGCATGATTCCAGACTGGCGATGATAGCTGCATAATCACCATATCACCAGGTTTTGGAGGTTCGTTAGTTTCAACAAATCCCTCTTTCAAATAATTATCCTGGTAAAGATTTTCACCATATTCTGACTTCCACCACTCGTAAGGCTTTCGGAAGTCATTCAATACTACTCCGTGCTGTTTATGCCACGCCATGATAAGACCCCAGCAATCGAACGACCCAAGCGACCACGGTCGACCGATAAGCGGCCTCTCCTGCGGCTCGACAATTCTCATATCACCTTCGGGCCATGACACTATAATCCACGACACACCCATTTCATCGCACATACATGAGTCGTGCGCGCTCGGTATCGTACTAGCACCATCACCGCAATGGGAATGCACCACCGCGATTAATTCGCCTTTGTCGAGCGATTCAGCGTATTCTACGGCGTCCATTTCAAAATGATTTTCTGGATCGTCATGCACGTTGGTTATGCGGTGATATTTCTGTACCCGTGACTTTTGAGTTATGACGCCGCAAGCCTCTTTAGGGTATTCCTCTTTAACGTGCTGCATTATTTCAAGTTTAATTTTTGCACTAATCATTATTGATTCCTCCGTAGCAGTGACGCCACCGCGCAACCGCCGAAATCCAACTCGTTTTGCTGACCGAATCTCAATTTGCAAGCCGTTACAGTTCCTGCGCAATAGTCTTGCGATGGATCTGTTACTGGCTTATTGTCTTTATCGAACATTGCCGATCCGTTATAAGAGCAACCCTTTCCGCTCCTGTACCACCCCCTTTGCGCCCAATAGCAAACGCTTTGAGTGATGCGCGGCGGGATCATCAGTCCATCCATATCGTAAGGCGACGTCAGATCAAATTTCGCCACCTCTCTATTATACTGGCTTGGGCGCTCAATGTAATAAACCAATTTTCTGTAAGCGCCATCTTTGATTGCCCCGCCTTCTCCGATAAATTCCTTTGCCGTGATCCAGAAAGTCACCTTTGCTTGCATCATGCCATTGTAATTTCTGATCATGGCGCTAACCCTGCTGTCAAGGTTTGACACTATAAGCTGAGGCTTATCTGCCCTGCCGTTACTTGTGAAGTTAATCCCGCTCACACCGAAAGGCCGCGCTCCGTAAACCTCACCCTGGAAAATAATATCTTTCGGCGGCAAGATTCCGGTTTGCTGCGCTTGCATTAATTCCTCGGCAGTATAAGAGATGTTCTCATTGTGAAATCGGTAAATATTTGCTCCGAACTTCGTCCCGTCAATCTCTACAAGCGTTATAATTTCTCCTGGGTACAAACTTTGTAGGCAGTTCTCAAATTCAACTCTACCTGATTCTTTATTAGCCATTTTCTACCTCCTTTTTGCTCATTGTAACATCAAGAAAAAAGCCGCACAAAGGCGGCTTTAAATTATTGCATTGATGTAAATTGCTCCGTAAAAGTGGCTTTTACTTCCTGAACGGTTGGCGACAGTGGAGTAAGGCCGACGCTGCCGCTTTTCACCCTGAACAATCCAGGGCTTCCATCAGGCATGATCCACAAGAAAGGCTTTAGCCTGTGCTCATTCAGGAACTTGACAACATCTCTGTAATCAAGCCCAGCGTAAAC
>SKED01002494.1_pt1 | contig 13037 bp, 17 predicted proteins | sample 4826651 | NCBI WGS metagenome assembly SKED01 (sample SAMN11008818, study PRJNA524170) | human gut metagenome | biome: Human fecal sample; material: Feces; isolation source: fecal sample from pouch patient p19 | host: Homo sapiens | place: Israel: Tel-Aviv | collected 2016-06-28
ATTGGACTTTTTGGTGGAATTGGATTCCTGAAAGTCCAAAACAGCGTGACGTGATTGACAGATTGGATGTTGTGGGCAGAAACAAGACTTGGAAAGTCCAAACCGACGCACCAGAGCGAGCAGATTGGACGTTAGAAGCAGAAACAGGACTTGAAAAGTCCAAACCGACGCACCAGAGCTGGAAGATTGGGCATAACAAGCAAGAACATGCCTCACAAAGTCCAAAACAAAGACAACTACACACTCCACCCCCCAAAAAGTATTATAAGAAATTATGAAAATAACAATAAAGGAGCAATTATGACAGAGAATAATAACCGCGCAGTCATTACAGGTCTTGGAATGATATGTGCTATCGGTAATTCAGTAGATGAAGCATGGAATAATGCCATTAATTCGGTTTCAGGAATACATAAAACAACAACACTTGATACAACAGACTGTTACGCAGACCTTGCAGCAGAAGTTAAGTGCGACACACTTGGAGATTTTGAGGGAAGCGAAGATGCAGACCGTTCAGCACAGCTTTGTATCAAGGCAGCTGGCGAGGCAATGAAGGACGCAGGACTTGATGATTTTGCAGGAAATCCTAAGGCTTCAGTTATAATTGGAAGCTGTGTTGGTGGTGCAGTCAGCATTTCTGATTATTATGAGCATGGCAAGAAAGCAAGTGATGTAACTAAGATGCCAATCTCATCAATAGCACCTCAGGTTGCAGGTCAGTGCCATGCAGGCGGTGTTGTTACTAATATTGCAAATGCATGCGCAGCCGGAACAATCAGTATCGCATACGCATGCGAGCTTATCAGAGCAGGCAAGGCAGATGTAGTACTTGCAGGTGGTTCAGACACATTTGCAGCAGTACCATATGCCGGATTCTTATCACTTCATGCACTTGACGCAGATGGCTGCTCACCATTCAACAGATGTACAGGAATTACACTTGGTGAAGGTTCAGGTGTCGTAGTAGTAGAAAGCTACGAGCATGCTAAGGCAAGAAATGCAAAAATGTATTGTGAAGTATTAGGTGCTGGTGTCAGCAGTGACGCACACCATATCACAGCTCCTAGACCAGATGGAGAAGGTCAGATGGAGGCTATTAACAGAGCAATTAAGAATTCAGGATTGAAGAAATCGGACATCGGATATGTTAATGCACATGGAACAGGAACAGCTAAGAACGATGATGCAGAATTCTTATCATTACATACAATATTTGACGGCGAGAACGATAATCTTTCAGTAAGCTCAACAAAGGCTATGACAGGACACTGCCTCGGTGCAGCAGGAGCAATTGAAGCAGTATTTTCAATCAAGGCACTTACAACTAATACAGTAGTTCCAACACTCGGATTTAAGGACGAGGATATGGATAAGCTTGCCGAAAAGGCCGGAAAGATAGATTTCTGCCCTAATAAGGCACATGAAAAAGAACTTACAAGCGTAATGAACAACTCATTTGCATTCGGCGGTAATAACGCAAGTATTATCTTTAGCAAAGAGGCTGGCAATGTGACAGTTAAGGAAGAGAAGAAGCCTCTTGTCATCACAGGTATTGGTGTAGTTACACCAAGCGGCAACGGTGTAGATACATATGTTGCAAATGCAGTAAAAAACGAAGCTCTGACAGAAGCTAATTTAAGAAGTTCAGTCGGCAAGGAAGATTATGATGCACTTGGACTTAAGATGTCATTCTATAGAAAGCTTGATAATTTCAGTCAGCTTCAGGCAGTATCAGGTATGGAAGCACTTAAGGACGCTGATTATGCAGTAACAGACGATAATGCAACAGATATTGGAATAATTGTGGGAACGTCAGAGGGTGCACTTGGAACATGCTGTGATTTCCAGAGTATGATTACAGAGAAGGGCAATGCTTCAGGAAGTGCATTCAAATTCCCTAACACTGTATACAATGCAGCAGGCGGATACCTTTCAATCTGCTCAGGAATCAAGGGCTACAATGTAACAGTTACTAACGGTGCACAGTCTGGTCTTGCAAGCATGGCATACGCAATGAGCGTTCTCCGTTCAGGTCAGGAAAATGCTATGTTAGCCACAGGTTCTGATGAGAACAGCGACACAATGACAGAGCTTTTTGGTAAGTTAGGTGTCACATCTGAAAATGTAGTAGCTCCATTTGCAGGAAAAGACGGATTCGTATTAAGCGATGGCAGTGCTTCAGTTCTTATCGAGGACGAGAAGGCAGCCAGGGAGCGTGGTGCAAGAATCTACTGCCATGCAGCAGGATACGGAATGGCTCATTCAAATGTTAAGTTCGGAACACTTACAGGTTCAGAGGCAGGCCTTACAAATGCAGTTAATAACGCATTAGCAGACGCAGGAATGACAATTGATGATATAGATGCAGTATTTGGTTTCGCAAACGGAATGAAGGCTGTCGATGATGTAGAAATCAAGGGATTGACAGCAGTATTTGGTGACAAACTGGCAGAAAAACCGGTTGTGGAATTAAAGGAAGTTCTTGGTGAGTCAAGAGCAGCAGCAGCAACAACAGCAGCAGCACACGCAGCACTTATGTTTGCTGGAAAGATACCTTCACAGGAAGCATACAGCATTGCAGCAGACGGAAGCGTTTCTAAGACTAATGTTGAAGCTTCTAAGTTAAACAATGTACTTGTAGTTGCATATGGTGCAGGCGGTTCATACACAGCAATCGTACTCAGCAAGTAATGAAGCAGGGGCAGATGCCCATGACAAAGAACTGACATTTTCTTAAAGAAAGGACACACAGATATGAAAGTAGCATTAGTTACAGGAGCTTCCCGTGGTATTGGAAAGGCTTGTGCTATACGTTTGGCAAAAGACGGATATGCTGTAGTCATCAATTACAGCCATTCAGAGGAACAGGCACAGAAGGTTCTTGATGAAATCGTGGCAGCAGGCGGAACAGCCATAACATATAAAGCAGATGTTTCAGACCTTAATCAGGTTAAGCAGATGGTTAAAGATGTAAGTAAGGAGCTTGGCGGAATAGATGTACTCGTAAACAACGCAGGAATTGTAAGAGATGAGTACCTTCTCATGCTCAACAAGGATACACTTGATACATGCATGGACTTAAATGTTAAGGGTTACTTCTACTGCGCACAGCAGGCAGTACTTAAAATGTTCAGAAAGAAGAGCGGTGTCATCATCAACATGTCATCAGTCAGCTCGAAATTCGCACTTCCGGGACAGTCTGTATACAGTGCAACAAAGGGTGCTGTTAATTCAATGACACAGACAATGGCTAAAGAGCTTGCGGGTTACGGAATCCGTGTAAATGCAGTAGCACCGGGATTTATAGAGACAGAGATGCTGGATGCAATTCCAGAAGAGAAGAAGAAAGAGTATTTAGACGCAATCCCAATGCATAAGTTAGGAAAGGCAGAAGATGTTGCAAATGTTGTATCATCACTTTGCTCAGACGCATTTTCATATGTAACAGGTCAGGTTATCGTGCTTGATGGAGGATTATCATTATGATGAACATATTTGAGATTAATAAAAGAATCGGACAGCGCCCACCTTTCCAGATGATTGAGAAGGTGTTAGAGCTTGAGCCTAATGTAAGTGCCAGAGGTATTAAAAATGTATCAATTAATGAACCATATTTTATGGGACATTTTCCTGACGCACCTATAATGCCGGGCGTACTTATAATTGAAAGCTGCGCCCAGCTCTGTTCACTTGTAATCGATGACGGTGGAAAGAGCAGGGAAGAGGGCAGATTATATGTGCTTCTTAAAGTAGACGGATTCAAGTTTGTAAAGCCTGTTATTCCAGGAGATACACTTGATATTACAGTTACAGCTACAAGAATCAACAAGGTTCTCGCATCATTTGACGCAGTAGTTAAGGTAGATGGCAATGTGTACGCAAAGGGAAGCATGACATTTACAACAGTAGACCGCAAGGATATATATGGAACGGAGGAATAAAGTAATGGGAAAAATAGCAGTATTATTTTCAGGTCAGGGTGCACAGTATGTAGGAATGGGCAAAGACCTATACGATTCAGATTCTGATGCAAAGAAATTATATGATTTGGGGGAGTCGCTCCGCCCGGGAACAGTTAAGGTGTGTTTTGAAGGAGAAGGCGAGGAGCTTACCAAGACAGAGAATACACAGCCGGCACTTTTCCTTACAGACCTTGCATTTGCCAATGCGCTTAAGGATGCCGGAATTAAGGCTGACGCTGTAGCAGGATTTTCACTTGGAGAGATTCCTGCACTTGCATACGCAGGAGTTTTATCAATAGAGGACGCATTTAAACTGGTAGTTATCAGAGGAACCAAGATGGGTGAGCTTTCTACAAAGTATGCAGGCGGAATGGCAGCAGCACTTAAGCTTGCTCCAGAAGTTGTTGAAGAGACATGTAAGGAATTCAAGGAAATCTGGCCGGTTAATTATAATTGTCCGGGACAGATTTCATGTGCAGGAAGTGCTGACGAGATAGACGCATTCTGCGCTGCAATCAAGGAAAAAGGCGGCAGGGCAGTTAAGCTTGCAGTAAGCGGTGCATTCCATACTCCTTATATGAAGGATGCAAGTGAAGAACTTGAGAAGGCACTTAAGGTAATGACAATTAATGCTCCACAGACAGAGATATATGCAAACAGAACAGGAAAGCCTTATCCACAGGATACAGCACAGATTATAGAAACAATAGCACTTCAGGCTTCTTCAAGTGTAAGGTTTGAGGACACATTAAAGAATATGTGGGCTGACGGAATAGACACATTTATCGAGGTAGGAGCAGGAAAGACACTTACAGGATTTGTTAAGAAGACACTTCCAGAAGCAAAGATGTACACAGTTACAACAGTTGATGCGTTGAATGAGGCAATTGAGAACATCAAGGCAGGAGAATAATAATGACAGTCAAATGTAACAAATGTAAAGAAGAAATCAATAAAGAGGATTTGGAGAAGAATTACTACATATGCCCGTTATGCGGGAAGCTAAACCGCATGCCGGCAAAGAACAGACTTCAGATGCTTACAGAAAAGTTTGATGTAATGTTTAATGACCAGGAATTTACAGATCCTATTGATTTTCCATCATACAAGGAAAAGTATGAGTCTGCCAGAGAAAAGAGCAGTGAGACAGAGGGCGTTGTATGCGGCAGAGGAACTATCGGTGGGAATGATACATGTATATTCATTATGGAGCCTAACTTCATGATGGGTTCTATGGGAACAGTTGTTGGGGACAGAATTACAGCACTTTTTGAATATGCTACAAAGAACAGACTTCCGGTTATCGGATATACAGTTTCAGGTGGTGCAAGAATGCAGGAGGGTGCACTGTCACTTATGCAGATGGCAAAGGTTTCAGCAGCAGCCAAGAGACATAGTGACGCAGGACTCTTATATGTTGTATGTACAACAGACCCTACAATGGGCGGTGCTACAGCAAGCTTTGCAATGCTTGGAGATATAATCATATCTGAACCGGGTGCAATGATTGGATTTGCAGGAAAGCGAGTAGTAGAGCAGGTTACAGGTGAAGTGCTTCCGGATAATTTCCAGAGCGCAGAGTTCCAGTTAAAGAACGGATTTATAGATGATATCGTGCCAAGACAGGAACAGAGGGCATATCTTGCTAACATTCTTGCAATACATGCAGAAACAGTAAGTGCATAACAGTATTGCATTGCAATATAAGGAGAAAGATTAATCATGACAAACGAGAATTTAAGTGTTTATGACAGAATATGCCGTACAAGAAAGAGCGGCAGAGCAACTGCATCGGATTATATAAATGCTACAATAACTGATTTTGTAGAACTTCACGGTGACAGATGCTTTGCAGACGACCATGCCATTGTTGGAGGTATCGGACGACTTAACGGAAAGCCTGTAACTGTAATCGGAATTGAAAAAGGAAGAGATTTAAACGAAAGACTTTTAAGGAATTTTGGCTGCGTTCTTCCAGAAGGATACAGAAAAGCATTAAGACTTATAAAGCAGGCTGAAAAGTTCCACAGACCTGTTATCTGTTTTGTTGATACACAGGGTGCTAACTGCGGTAAGGGCGCAGAAGAAAGAGGACAGGGACAGGCAATTGCCAACAACCTGTATGAGCTTACAGATGTTAAGACACCTATTATATCAGTAATGATTGGTGAAGGCGGGAGCGGTGGCGCACTTGCACTTGCTGTTGCGGATGAAGTATGGATGCTTGAAAATGCATATTATTCAGTAATTACACCTGAGTCATGTGCAAGTATTCTATTCAAAGATCCTAAGAGAGCGCCAGAGGCAGCAGAACATCTCAAGCTTACAGCCGCTGACCTTAATAAAATGGGTATCGTAGAAAAGGTTGTTGAAGAACCGGAAGATTTTTCAGAAGAGAAAGAAACATCACATTTTATGAAAAAGCTTGCTGACGACCTTTCAAAAGAAATAAAGCAGTTAGAGAAGAAGCCGGTTGATAAGCTTCTTGATGACAGATATGAGAAATACAGAAAAATAGGACGTTACAGCGAATACAGTGAGGCAGTAGGAGAGGTTCCTGGAGCAGCACAGTTACTTGGTGTATCACAGGCTCCTGCAAGAAAGAGAAGAGGATTATTTGGACGTGGCTAAGATATTAGTTTTAAATGGAAGTCCACATAAGAGTGCCAGCACTACAATGGCGGTAACCAACGCATTTGTAAAGGGAATGTGCGAAGGTGGTGAATACGAGTCGGAGATAATTAATATCTCCGACTTAAATGTTACTCCATGCATGGGCTGTCTTTCATGCTGGGCAAGGACTGAGGGCGAGTGTGTTATCAAAAATGATGACATGCCGGCAGTTAAGAAAAGAATAGAAGAAGCAGACATTATAATTGAAAGTTATCCGTTGTATTTTTTTGGCATGCCGGGACAGATGAAGCTTTTCACAGACAGACTTTTAAGCATGATGTGTACTTACAGGGGACAGAAGCCACCTGAAAATGGCGAGTCATTTCACGGCATAAGAAATCCAAAGACGGGACAGAAATTGGTTCTTATATCGGGATGTGCTTATTCGGAGTCAGAGTCAGTCTATGATTCGCTTCTTAAGGAATATGAGTGCATATGTGGTAAAAATGGATTTACAGCAATTCTATGTCCACAGTTAAAGACATTAATTGAACTGGGTGCAAGTTCAAGACTCGACAGATATTTGTCAAAGTATGAGGCGGCTGGAAAAGAGTTTGCTGCGACAAAGCATTTGTCAGAGGAGACAAAGCAGAAGCTGTCAAAAGCTCCATTTTCAGAGGCAGTGTATAAGAATCTGCTTGATAATTTCTGGAGGGAGCAGAAGGAGGGCTAAATCCTCTCCTCGTCAATGGACTCGGATTTTACTTCGTAAAACAAGGAGGATGAGATTTGATAAAGATAGTTGTAGATTTGCTTGGTGCTGACAAGCCGCAGACAGAGCTTGTTTTGGGTGCAATCAGGGCAATCAGTGAGAATAAAGATTTGTATGTATATCTGATGGGAAGGAAGGCCGAGCTGGAGGATTTCCTTGCCAATGTAACTTATGATGAATCGCAGCTTGAGATAGTGGACTGCACACAGGAGATAACTAATTATGATGACCCGGTTGACGCTTACCACGATAAGACTGATTCGTCCTTAATCAAGGGACTTAAAATGTGCCGCATGAATGAGGATATCGGTGGATTCGTGACATGTGGTGCAACAGGAGTTGTGCTTATAAGTTCTATCCTTATACTTGGCAAGTTAAATGCGACAAGACCGGCACTTTCAGTAGTTCTTAATGGCCGTAATGACAAGCCATTCTGTATAGTTGACTGCGGTGCTAATATTGACTGCAAGGCAGACCGTTTTGTCGATTTTGCAAGACTCGGTGTAGCTTACATGAAGACACTCGGAATTGAGAATCCGACAGTTGCAACACTTTCTAATGGCATTGAAGCTGGAAAGGGAAGTGATGTTATTAAGGAAGCTCATGAGCTTTTAGAAAAATGTGGTTTTAATTTCACAGGTAATATTGAAGGCAAAGAAGTGTTAGACGGCAACGCAGATGTTGTTGTATGTGATGGATTTGCAGGAAATGTGCTTCTTAAATCAATCGAGGGAACAGCAAAGGTTGTGTTTGATGATATAAGAAGGGCAGCAGCAGGTGCATCTGATACCCAAAAGGCACAGCTAGAGGCATTTATTGGCAGACTTGAGCCAAAGTTTGATTACAACAATGAAGGCGGAGCAATTCTTCTAGGCGTTAAGAAGCCGGTTGTTAAGGGACATGGAGCAGCAACGGACAAAACAGTGTATAATACAGTTAAGATTGCTTATGGACTTGCAAAGAATAATCTTGTGGAGAAGATAAGCGAGGAATTTGAGAAAAAGTAACATCCATTGAGGTGATTGTATAATGCAAAGAGAGAAAAACAACAATTTTATTCTTGATTTCACAGGTGTATATGATGATGAATTTGCTAAGGAAAAAACATCACTTACATGGATAGACTGCACTGATATTACAGGATGTGATATGTATGTATCAGACGAAGCTGAAAAACAGATAGGTGAAAGAGTTGATTCTGTTGGAATTCATGGAATACATTTTCTTGATTCGGGTAACTACCATTATGTTACTAAGATAATGACTGACAGAATTAAGGAACCGTTTTCTTTAGTTGTATTTGATCACCATACCGATATGCAAAAACCTATGATTGAAGGATTAACAAGCTGCGGAGACTGGGCAGGAAAGGTGATTAAAGACAATCCGTATATTTGCCAGCTTATTCTAGTGGGACCAGAGAAGAAAGATATTAATGCGATTGGGTTAAGAAGTAATAAACTTATAACATATTCAGCACAGGAGATAAGAGCCGAAGCAATGGAATCTAAAACAAACCAGATTGATTTATCAGTTCCTGTATACATATCTATTGATAAGGATGTTCTTGATGAAAGCATAAGTGAAACCAATTGGAGTCAGGGACATATGAAGCTTGGGACATTAGAGCATATGCTTGGGATAATTATAAGAAACCAGAAGGTTTTAGGTATTGATATATGTGGAGAATGTGATACAAATATGCCGCTTCCTGAATATATGGAAGATGAGGAAAAGAACGGAGAACTTAATAAAGAATTATATAATTTTCTTTTGAAACGACTGAAAAAATATAGTTTATAAATATTTTATAATTCCGCAATCCCATGTAAATACTGGGGTTGCGGGATTTTATAATTGGAAAATAAAAAAAATTAGCACTCACCCCTTGACAGTGCTAATAAAAAGGTATATAACATAGCCAAGAACAAAGGAAGGGAACCAAAAGAGGTACGAAAGTAAAGGAAAGTACCTCAAGAGGTTACTGAAACATCCCGGTTCCAAAGAAACAAGGTAACAAGATAATGGTATATGTTAAAGGAGGAATGACTTATGTTGATGCCTAGTATTTTTGGAGAGAATTTATTTAATGATGATTGGATGGACTTCGGATTTCCTGAAGTTGACAAGGCTTTATATGGTAAGCATGCAAATAATGTAATGAAGACTGATGTTAAGGAAACTGATACAGGTTATGAAGTTGATATTGATCTTCCAGGATTTAAGAAGGATGAAATTAATGCACAGCTTGATAACGGTTACCTTACAATAAGTGCTGCTAAGGGACTTGATAAGGATGAAAAGGATAAGAAAGGTAAATACATCCGTAAGGAAAGATATGCTGGTGCTATGAGCCGTAGCTTCTATGTAGGTGAAGGTGTCACACAGGAAGATATCAAGGCTAAGTATGAAGATGGTATCTTAAGACTTTCAGTTCCTAAGAAAGAAGCTAAAGCAGTTGAGAATAAGAAGTACATTGCTATTGAAGGCTAATGACTAATCATTTATTATTGAATTAGAAAGGGAGCGATTGTTATGGATAAGAATCCAAAGCATCCATTAAAGAAAAAGAAAGTACATCAGAAGATGAATGTTGCAGACCACAGTGTCGAGGAACAGGCAGCTTTTGGTAAGCATAAGAAACACACATATGAATAAATGATTTTAATCCCGTGGCGGTTGTATGACTGTCGCGGGATTTTTATTTAATCAGCAATTGCTAAATATGAAATTTTAAGAATATATGCCATTGGAAGCCGCGTGTGTGGTATTATAGAAACTGTTTAAAAATATGTGGAAAGAAGGCAGGGTTTATATGTCATTAGAAAAAGCACTTGGATATCTGGAGAAAGCAGGATACAGAGAGCATGTAATACAGCTTGGTGAATCAACGGCCACGGTTGCAATGGCAGCGGAGGCACTTGGAGTCGAGCCAGGAAGGATAGCCAAGACAATGTCTTTTCTTCAGGGCGACAAGGCAGTATTGATAATCACAGAAGGAACTGCGAAGATAGATAACAGAAAATATAAAGACACATTTCATGTAAAAGCAAAGATGATACCATTTGAAGAGGTTGAGAATATAATCGGACACGCTCCCGGTGGAGTCTGTCCATTTGGCATTAATGAGGGCATTGATGTATATCTTGATGAAAGCCTTAAACAGTTCAATATTGTGTATCCGGCAGCAGGTGACGACCATTCTGCGGTGAAACTTACAATTGCTGAGTTAGAAGACGCTTCACAGGCTAAGGGCTGGGTTGATGTGTGCAAGGAGGCGGAAAATGTTTAACAGAGAAGATAACACATATAACGAAATCAGGGAAAAGTCATTATTCCAGTGGCTTGATGAGATGGAAAAGCATGAAGACATAGCGGTTCGTGGAGGTGTTAAACTGACACGGGAATATATACAGCATTTAAAAGATGAAAATAAGAGGCTTGAAGAGCAGAATAAGCTGAAAAATGAATATCTTAAGAAGGTTGTGGGAAGATAAAGCATTTACAAGGTAGAATCATGAACATACAGGTAATAAAATCCAGAAGAAGAACAATAGGAATAGAGGTTCATGCAGATGGGAAAGTGATAGTAAGAACTCCATTGCGAATGTCATCAGCAGAGATTAACCGATTTATAGAAGAACATGATGAATGGATCAGGCAGAAACTGGATTTTGTCAGACAGAAATCAGATAACAGACGCGGTACAGGTGCACCGGGGGTAGAATGTCTGTCGAAGCAGGAACTTGATAATATAAAGGATACATTTGAAAAGAGAGTACAGTTTTACTGTGATATAATGAATGTGAGCGTTGGAAGAATAACTATCCGTAACCAGAAAACGAGGTGGGGAAGCTGTAGTTCTAAAGGCAATGTGAATTTCAACTACCAGTTGTATTATATGCCGCAGGAGCTGATGGATTATGTAATCGTGCATGAGCTTTCGCACAGAAGGCATATGAATCATTCGGCAGAATTCTGGGAGGAGGTTAAAAAATACTGCCCAGAGTATAGAACATACAGAAAGCAGTTAAAGGAATATGAACTTACTTAGAGGAGGCATTTTAAGGATTATTAGATATGGATATTAACAGATACATGGAATTGCTTGACAGGGCAGAGAAACTAAAGAATAATACACGCCATTCATGGACATCTTCCGGTAGGCATGAAAGCGTTGCTGAACATAGCTGGAGGCTGGCATTTATGGCATATTTCATGAAAGATGAATTTCCTGATGTGGATATTAATAAAGTTATATTAATGTGTATGATGCATGATTTTGGGGAAGCATTTACAGGAGATATTCCAGCATTTGACAAGACTTCTGATGACGAGAATACAGAAGAAAATGTAATCAAAGAGTGGATTGATTCTCTGCCAGAGCCATACAGGACAGAGCTTGCAGAACTTTTTGCCGAGATGAAGGAGAGAAAGACAACAGAGGCAAAGTTATATAAGGCATTAGATAAGATGGAAGCTGTGATTCAGCATAACGAAGCAGATATAAGCACATGGCTTGAATTGGAATACGATCTGCAGCTTACATATGGTGAGAAGGAAACAGCATTTTCAGAGGTGACAAGGAATCTTAAGAAGAGAGCTAATGAGGATAGTCTGGCGAAGATGAAGAATAAATAGGTGAGATGATTAGGTAAGCGGGGGTACCAGCCATGCATATTGAGCCTTATTGCGGAAAGTATGATAAGCAGAATAAATGTGCTGTGATGAAGAAGTCCTTTGTAAAGAAAGAGTTCCGGTCACAGAAGATAGGACTTGCTTTATATAACATGCTCATAGAGTATGCAAAGGAAAAGTACATAGAGCATATCATTTTGGACACCCGTCAGTTGCGGCAGCTTCGCACAGGTTTTATGGAAAGGCTGGTTTTAAACGAATTGAGTCGCAGGAATTACCTGTACCGTACGGTTTTCCAGACGGAGACAGTTTGTTATATATGCTTGATATATAGATTGAGCGGAAACATTAGTAACTATAATCATAGAAAAGAGGTATACATATGGAATTACAGGCAGTAATGGAGAAAAGAAGAAGCATAAGAAATTATAATCCAGAGAGAAAAGTTACTAAGGAGCAGCTTGAGGAACTTATTAAGGCTGCATCATATGCACCTTCATGGAAGAATCTGCAGACATCAAGATATTACTGTGTTTTATCTGGAAATGCAGTAAAAGAACTTAGAGAAAAATGTCTTCCGGAATTCAATCAGGCTAATTCAGACGGAGCAGGTGCATATATAGTAACAACATTTGTAAAGGGAATGGTTGGTTTCGATAAGAATACAGGCAGCCCAGTTAATGAGGCTGGTGACGGCTGGGGCTATTATGACCTTGGTCTGCAGAATGAGAATCTGCTTCTTAAAGCTACTGAACTGGGACTTGATACTCTGGTGATGGGCATAAGAGACGGTGAGGAGTTAAGAGAATTGCTTAATATTCCAGACAGTGAAAATGTTGTGTCTGTTATTGCTGTCGGTTACAGAGGACAGGAGCCACCAGAAAGACCTAAGAGAAAAGAGCTTGAGGTTGTTGCGAAATTTATGTAATATTATCAATGACTTAAACTGAATAAAATAAGAACTCGGGGAAGAAAAAACTTCTCTGGGCTTTTATTTTATATGGCTGTTTTTTAATTATGTGTTAAAAAAATATTATATATCCCATAAT
>SKED01002518.1_pt1 | contig 12914 bp, 15 predicted proteins | sample 4826651 | NCBI WGS metagenome assembly SKED01 (sample SAMN11008818, study PRJNA524170) | human gut metagenome | biome: Human fecal sample; material: Feces; isolation source: fecal sample from pouch patient p19 | host: Homo sapiens | place: Israel: Tel-Aviv | collected 2016-06-28
GACTAGATTTGAAAGACATTATTTTGTCGGTCAAACAAGAACCGATAAAAAAGGTAGGGAAATGGTCAATCTACAATGTGCAAGGGCACATGATTGCGTTAGAACTGTTATCGGAAATCAGTGAATCTGGAAAAGGATTTAAAATGAAATCCTCTAATAAAGTGGCTTAAATTACTGTAATGGTTGTAGTTTTTTTATAAGATACAGACTTGCCATATAGAGATCTCCTTTTTACTCTATTAAATTTCGGGCAGATGCAACAAAACGTGTCTGCCCAAATATTAAAACTAAAAAATACACCGTAAAAATAAATAAACCAAACCAAGGAAAGAGAAGAGGAATAAATACCATGAAAAATAAATACTTATTCGACCAGAGCAAAGAAGAACTATTAAAAAACACTGAACTAGACATATCAGAAGCCAAGAAGATACCAGAATCTCAGATAAACACGTACAGCGAAGCCCTAACAATGTATCAAAAGATCATGGATCAGCGAAATGACACGGCAGAATATAAGAAAATGCTGAATGAATTCATTATGAATCTATACGAAACCAAGGATACCCCGGACTTACACCCAGAGGTCAAGAAAATGTATAGAAAATTATATCATGCTATTGCATACCAGGAAGATGGAATCATCAAAATGAATGACAGTGCAGACGTTATCAAACAGATTTACAGTGATCTTGCTACGATCTTTGGATATACAGAAGAACAGGCAGAAGCATTAAAGGAGAGATTGGCGTAAATGAGATATATTAGGAAGAAATATAGGTTATCTTTACGAAATACCACAATCGAATTGGGGCTTAAATGCAATTTCAAGTGTCGTCACTGTTTTCAAGGAGAATCTCAAGATGTAGCAATCACACCAGATATAATCAATGCCATATGTGATAATGTTTTATGGATTGACGAGTTACATTTTGTTGGTGGCGAGCCTATGCTATATGTTGATGAGCTGCGAATGATCTTGAAAATCTTTAAAAAGAGAAGAATCAGAGTAAACTATTTAGGAATTACAACGAATATGTCCATGCGGTCACAGGAGTTCGCAGATGTATATAATGAATGGGCTGATTACATAACACGACCAGATCAATCGGGATTTGATGTTTCAGTCGATCCATTTCATTTAGAGTTTATTACAAAAAAACAGATTGAGCAGAATATTGCATTTTACCGTGAAAAATGTCCATCTTTAAAGCAAAAAGAAAGAATACATGTATTCGATAATGCAATGGAAAACTCTATAACTATTACAGGACGTGCAGAAAACTTAACATTAGAAGATTTTAAAAAGTGCAATATGGTAACTACTCCATTACAAGGAATAGGGAAAAATATGATTATACCAATAAAAGAAAAATGTATAGGTAAGAAATCTAAATTGAATCGTTGCAACTATAAATGTGTTAAAAATTGTACGAAAAAGGCACCAATAGAATTTCTTTGTGATGGATCAATTCAACGGAATGATGTAACGGTTACTCATGATGAATCAAAAAAGAGAGGTTTTATCATGGGAAATATATTCAAAGATAATTTGTATAATTCAATAATGGAATTTAACAAGAAATGTGAGAAAATGACGGAAGATTCTACATCAGAACTTATCTTTTTTAACGAAAAATCAACTAATACAGCCATAAAAAAAGAAGTAATATGTGCCGATCATTTAACTTCCATTGGAAAATTAAGCGAGGCTGTGGATCATTTAGACAGAGCAATGTCTATTCTATGTACATCGTCAAGTATATTAGATGATGAAAAGGAAAAACATAAGAATAAACTGGACGGACAACTAAAAATATTAGAATTTTGTCGTAAAATAAAAGAAATGCGGGAACATAACACTTATGGGCATATCTTGTAAACAAAAAAGGCAGCAGTTGTGTTAACATAAATCTATCAAAATAAAATATAAACTAATTTTAAAATACACTTTGTAAAAAATCCAGAAAGGGGCTATAGTATATGTTGAAGCAGATAATTTCCAATACATTAACCAGAAAAGCAGCCGCAGAATCGCAAGAATTAATCCGTCTAAGATGGCAGAAAGCAATGCTAGAGCGAGCGATCGCAGAGAAGAAAAGGCTGAAAGATGCTGAAATGATGAAATAAGATGCCATATGCACGTGACAGAGGTCATTTTTTCCATCGACTCGAAGCGACATTTAGAAATCCAGTAATTTTTGAGGGTCCGAAAGCCCTTAATTTTACTGGGTTTTTTGCGTTTTGCATTTTTTCCAGTATCTCAGATTTTCCAAAATTAGCATCAAAAAATCCTTATTTTTCCTAGAGTTTGTCGAGACACGTTTTTGTTTTGCTTATTTTTCCTTGATAATTGTATATTTCATACTAAATTACTAGGTTTTTATCGTTTTTAACGACTGCACGTTTTTGAAATGTTACAATATTTTCCAATGTCAAAAAGTCAGCAATTTACTTATGTTTTTGATGATTTTGATTTTGCCATCGACGACACGTCCGAAGCACTGTTTTTTGCATGAGTGCCACTGGCAAGGACATTAATGTCTCTAGCATGATAATTTCCATCTGAAAGTGTCCTATAGGTAGGGTGCAAGCCACAAAATGAAAAAAGTCCTAAAAGTTGCGATCAAGGGCTTGATTTTTACAAGGTACCATGCTATAATAAAATCAGTAAAAAGTAACAGTAGTTACCTATGGGACAATATGGAAAAGAAAGGAAATGATAATCATGGCATTATATAGTTATCTAAGAGTATCCACGAAGCACCAGAAGATAGATCGACAGTTAACCAACGTTATCGGTGCCTATCCTGGGATGAAAGATCATCAAGAAAGAATCTACAAAGATAGATTTACAGGCACCACAACGGATCGACCAAGTTGGAACAAACTGTATAAGATCGTGGTATCTCATGCTAAATCAGAAGAATATAAAGGACATGATCGAATTGTATTCGATGAGGTTAGCCGAATGGCAAGAAATGCCGAAGAGGGCTTTGCACTTTACAAAGAATTGTTTTTGCTCGGAGTCGATCTTGAATTCCTGAAAGAACATCATATAGATACGGACAGTTATAGAAAAGCAATGCAAGGAATCATAAACGTGCAGATTGCCACAGGAGATGAATCCGCAGATAAAATGATAAATACAATCATGGGAGCGATCAATGAATTCATCTTAAACAAGGTAGAACAGGACATATATCGAGCATTTGAACAAGCAGAGCATGAAGTTAATTTGCTGCATGATCGTATCCATGAGGGAATGAGAGATGCCAAGGCGAGAGGGGCAAGGATTGGAACACCAAAAGGAACAAAATTAACAACGAAGAAATCAAAAGAAGCAAAAGAAATTATCTTAAAACATAATAAAGCGTTCGGTGGTACGTTAACCGACAAAGAAACATGGACATTAGCACGAATCTGCAAGACATCTTATTACAAGTATAAGCAAGAGCTACAGGAAGAAATGCAGAAAAAAGAAGCCTCATAAATTGGGGCTTTTCTTTTTGTCTATATGCGTAATAAAAAAGAGAGGTACCCTACCACAGATACTCTCTCTTTTGAGGTAATTGAGGCAAACGCCTCAACAACTAACTTTTGTATTATATACGATTTTCACGTTATTTTCAATTTAATCTTCTTCTTTGATCTTTTCTTCTAATGTCTTACAAATGAAGTCGTTCATTGAACTATACTGATCTGAATGATCTGCAATATACTTTTCAATTGCTTCTTTTAAATCTCCGGACATGCGGAGCCTGACACTCTTTCTTGCTTTTGCTTTTGCCTGATCTGCCTCTTCTTGCGTTATAGTGCCATCAGCAACATATTTCTCTAAACCCTCACCAGTATATTTCGCATCTGCGAGCAATTTCGATTTGTATAAATTACCTTGTTTTAATTCTGGATTCGCTTTTCGTGGCATGACTGCACCTCACATTCAATACATTCAATTAAATAAGAAAGAATGATCTGCACTGAACAACAGGCAGAACACCTTGTTATTCAGTACAGACGAAGCGTTGCCATGCTTCTTAGATGTTATCGTACTGCCAATACGTATATACATCATTCGATCATCCTTTTCATGTTATTTATTATCTGTTTAATTAGTTTTTAGTTTGTGTTTCGTAGTCATGCAAAAGCAATGACTAGAGTTCGATTATAACAGGTACCATGTCGTTGTGCAAGTCTGCAAACGCCTTTGCCTCTGCATAAGAATTGAAATTGCGTTCGTCTGCAATGAATGTTTCAAAGACATCACATCGAAGCAGAACAACCTTAATGAATGGAACATCTACTAACATATATAACACCTCTTTTCTCAATGTATGTTAGTTTATTTATTATACAAGCACCAAGGGCTTATGTAGCCCTCAGCACTGTATTGGCTTAATTATTGTTGCTACTTGCAAGTGAATCTCATGTTACTTGTCTGAGTTGTATACTCATCATAAATATCTGCAAAGTCCTTTTTGAAAGCCGTTGAATTGAATCGTTTTGAGATTACTTCTCTATATGTAATTTTGCCCTCATCGGTAAGAATCTCATCAAGTTCGTTTTCATCGAGCCATTCAATCGCTTCTTCTTTTAATTCATCGATTTGTTTTTTCAACTCATCCTGCATTGCCTGATACTCTTTAATCTCTTTGATTACATCTTTGATACTTGTTGTGTTAGTTGTCTTTGCCATGATAATTACCTCTTTTCGTTTGATTTATTAATGTGGTAGGTAAGTTAAGTTGTTATCTCTTAACTTGTTTATAGTATAACATGGTACCATATATAAGTCAATAGTTTTTTGAAATTATTTTAAGTTTTTTATAACCTTATTTTATTACTATAATAAAGTATAAATAATATTAAAAATACACTTGCAATTTACGTGGTACCATGTTATAATAAAGACAGTTAAAGGAAAGCCTTTAATGACTACCACATAACAATTTAATATAAGAAAGAAACGAGGTAATTGAAATGAAGCAACTAACAAATTATCAAAGAGTCAGCAACTATCTTGTAAAGGTTTTTAAGGCAGTAAATGAAGAGTATTTTGAGAATGAACTTGAGATACCTACCATAACAATTCAGTCAACTGTCGGAGCATATGGACATGTAAGCGTAAGCAAACTATGGACAAACGGAGAGACAGCAACGCACGAACTGAACTTATCAGCCGATTACTTAAACCGACCAATCGAAAACGTAGTAGCAACATTAATTCATGAGGGCTGTCACTTGTATGCTATGCAGAAGAATATCAAAGACACATCAAACAGAGGAGTGTATCACAATAAGAGATTTAAGGAACTAGCAGAAGAAAGAGGCTTGCACATTGAACGTCATCCACGTTATGGATGGACACTCACAGAACCAACTGAAGAAACTATTGACTTTTGCATCAATCACGATTTTGAGGATATTTTAATTTTTAGAAAATCTTTTGGAAATATCGCACCAGTTGGTGGATCAAAAAGCGGTAACGGAGCAGAAGCCCCAAAGAAAATAAAGAAGCCAAGTAGCACGAGAAAATATATATGTCCATGTTGTGGGAACTCATTCAGAGCGACAAAGAATATAAATGTGTTGTGCATGGATTGTAACGAACAATTCATATTAGCCGAATAGTTTCCCCACTTGTGAGGAAAGAAAAGAGGTATCCCCAACTTGTTGGGGAGCTTCTTTTTTTGTTGTGCTTATAAAAGGGGGGTACTTTACATATTTGGTTGTTTGAAAAGCGAAGAAACCGCCTTAACGTGATACACGAACGTGAGGAGCCTATTTTTCATTATCGACTCGACACAACATTATTATCATGTTATAATGGCATTAAAGAAACAATATTATAATAATAAAATAACCTTATAAAAATATAATAAAAAGGAGAGTGAAAACATGGCAATTACAATATCAATTGCTTTGCAGAAAGGCGGAGTCGGAAAGACAACAACAGCCCTTGCATTAGCTTCTACATTAGGATTCAAAAAGAAAAAAGTCTTGCTGATCGACATGGACGGACAACGTGACAGCACATATGCAAGTGGCATTGATACCATTGAAAAGAGTATAACAGACGTACTGGGAGAAACGTGTACAGTGCCAGAAGCCACGATCAAGTGTAAATACTATGATTTACTAGGGGCGGATGAATTTTTGCCGAACGTTGAACTATCTAACGATGTAGAAAGCACCCTTTTAAAAACCGTATTAAAACCTTATAAAAACCTTTATGATTACATAATCATTGATACTCCACCAGCATTAGGCAATCTCAGTTATATGAGTCTTGTCGCAAGTGATTATGTAGTGATACCAACAGAGCCAAGACCTTTTGCGTTAAAAGGCTTAGGAACATTAAACAATACGATCCAGAGCATCAAAGAATCATTGAATCCTGATCTTAAGGTGCTAGGTATCTTGTTGATCAAGTACCATAACAGAACAATCCTAAACAGAGACATTAAAGACATGATCGAGGATACAGCACATGACATGAATACATCTGTATTCAATGCTACAATCAGAGAGGGAGTTGCTGTGCCAGAAGCAGAAACTATGAGAATACCATTAATTGACTACGCCAAGAATAGCAAGCCGAACATAGATTATAAGGCTTTTACAACAGAATTATTGAAGAAAGTAGAGGGATAAGACGATGGCAAAAAAGGGCTTTAAAGCAGAAAATCCAAATAAAAGAATCGCTGAAAGAACAGCAACAGAAGAAACGAAAACACCTGAACCAATCAAAGAAACTGAAAAGGCAGCAGTCGAAGATACAGCACTACCAAAAAAAGAACCAGGAAAGCGAGGCAGACCGAAAGTATCTAATAAAAAGAAACAATATACCTTAACAATGAATCCTGATCTCTACAAGACATTATCAGAATTAGCAAAAGAAAATTACAAGAGTTTTTCGCAATTAGTCACAGATGCTTGTATTGAGTACATAAAAAAGCAGTAGTTATTTACTATTTTAAAAGTGATATTTTAACTTTTTTATAACATTATTTTATTATTACTTTATTTAAATACTTAATCATTAAAAATAGTATTGAAAAAAAAAGAGAGATTATGCTATTATAAAAATGTAACTGGATACATGTATGGAATGTATTCACTAACCTTAAATAGTTATAGGACGAAAGGAGAACCATTATGAATCTTAATCAGAAAAACTCTGGAATACACAGCCTTGGAAAATTAAATTTAGAAATATACAGTTGTATTACTACAGATTTTATTACTGATGAGGTAATTATTACCGAAGAACAATTATCACATATTCGTGAAAAACATCCTGAAGCATATCAAGATACATTACTTTATGTAAAAGATGTTTTAGACGATCCTGATTACATATTTAAAGATAAAAAAGAAAACTCTGGAATAGTTGTAAAGAAAATTATAAACGAAGAAGAACATTCATTATTAGTAATTAAAATTATAACTTCTAAAGATAATAAAGATTACAAAAATTCAGTAATTACTGGATGGAAAATAACAGAAAAAAGACTGAATAACTATATAAGAAACAAAAATATTATTTACAAAAAAGAATAATTACGTTATAATATACATAGGATAAAGACTGAAAAGAAGTTATTTGAGGTGGTAAAATTCGTTGCAACCACGCACCCTATGGGTTAAAAGAGATGTAGGAGAGGCGACGCCTACCAAATAACTTCTTTTTTTTATTGCAAATTTATATTAAAATAATAGTTTTATCTCCTCTTTTTTGGAGATTACATAAATCAGAAGAAGCAAGAAATCCTTTATTTGTAAGGGTTTTTTGCTATTTTTTTACCGTTTTTATAGCATTATTTTAACTTTACATAAAACTGAAATTTTATCACATATCACGAAAATGCAGTAAATACAAGGGTTTTCGCACATTCATGTGCTGTATTTTTGTGTTTTATTTGCCCAGGGGAGCAGTTGGCGGTGCCTGATCGAGTACCAGATAAGGGAGCAACTGCAAATACAATATGTCATGATTGCTTAGTTTTGTAGCATGAAATTAAACTAAAAATGCACTTTTATTATTTAGTCAATGAATTTGTTACCTAAAAATTTAAAATGGATTTATGATCTCTCAGACGTGTTTTTTTCAAGGGCTATTTTCGAGTTTTAGGTAGGGCATATCATGCTATACCCTATAGCACCACGTACCATACCCTATGGCATACTGTGCTATACCGTATGGCACCACGTGCCACCTAACTATACCCATCTAACTATATACAATGAACTATATCCATCTATCTATCTTAAGATGGAATGAGAGAATGAAAAAATACACAAATGCACATCTATGTATTTGACTTATATGTTGTAATGAAGTAAAATATAATCATAGAAAACTCATAGAAAGGAAGATAATTAAATGTCAGATCAGACAGAAAAAAAACGATTAAATATCAGCATTGATGCAGATTTACACAAAAAATTGAAACTAACCGCAGTGATGCAAGACTGTACAGTTGTTGATCTTGTCAGAGATGCAATAATTGAAAAACTTGAAAAATTCGACCAGAAGAATAAGGAGTAACATAAGTAAATGGCAAATGATGAATTAATTGCCAGAGATGACCAAAGACGTTTTTCGCTTATCTATCATGATTTCGTGGAAAGCAAATTGTTAGACTACTACGAAAAGATGATTTTTATTTGCTTGAAAAAATATGCAGATAATGACACAAGACAAGCATATCCAAGTCTAAGTACGATTAGTAGAATAACAGGAATCAGTAAAAGAAAAGTGCAAAACTGTTTAAAGCATATGCAAGAATTGGGCGTTATCACGTGTAAGAGAAGAAAAACCGAAAACGGAGATTATACGAGTAATTTGTATGTCTTACATGACTATGCCAAATTATGGAAAGATGGTACTATCTCAGACGATGAGACAGAACCAGATGAAGATCAAACGGTCATCGAACGGCTTAAGCAAAAAGGATATATTGTTATAAAGCAAAAAGACTTTGCAGAAGCATCTACCACAACGCCAAAGCAAAGTCCTCAGAATTCAATTATACCTAAAAGAAATAATACCGAAAATCAAGAGAAAAGTCAAGTGTCTGAACGATACTCAGAACAGACAATCAATGACTATTATCATTTAGACGAATTAAAAGCAGAGAATCCAACGAAAGAATCACTTATTAACGATGTCTCTAATATACTGTATACATTATTGAATACAGATGAACCAACAATCAGAGTTGGGGGACAAGACAAACCGACATTAATAGTGGTTAGCCGTATGCTGAGATTGAACCAAGACATGATCATGTATGTAATTGATCAATTTGTTGGACTGACTGAAAAAGTCAAAAATCAAAGAGCGTATATCACAACTTGTCTCTATAACGTGCATGAACAGTATAATCTAGCATTGCGAAATCAAGTCTCACATGATCTAGCACATTACGAAGATTAAAGGAGCGAACCTATGAAAAAAGAAACAGGCGATACAGTTAGATTCGAGGACGTATCAGAAATCGGAGCAATTATAAGAGCATTAGAATCTGCGGCAGATCAAACCGAAGAATCAAAAGAACTTGTCAGATTGCTTGATCAGATGCTTATGAATTGGTAATTGATCGAAAAGGCAGCAGTTGAGAGACATCGGCAGAAATGTTGGTGTCTTTTTTTTTGTATTTTTTAAAATTACGTGTGCATTTTTAAAAATATGCTTATGTGCAGATTTCACAAAAATAAAAAATTTTTAGGCAGTCACAAAGAATATGTAAATAACTGGGCGTTGCCTAACGCACGTAAATGCCATTTAAATGGATTATGTAATTTAGGGTACTGTTGCATAGGAATGTATCATAAAAATGAAAATTCGTATCAAAAACCACAATAAAATGCAAGAGAACATGGCATCAGAATTTCGAGATGGCAAAACGCCTTTGTGCAATATTTTGTAGTAAAATTTAGACACCTTTACATATAATTTCATGGTGCTATAATACGATTGTCGGTTAATTTGATGAATCGAAAAAAAATAAAAAACTTACTGGAATATCGCTGACTTGTAGGGTATGATAGTTATTTAAGAGAACATTGAAAAAATTATCTGGTAAATCCGAAAGCACCTTGTTATATCAAAGATGAGGGAAAAAGTTGGTTGATTTGATTGAATAAATTGATCAAACGTTACACACTAGATGTATAAGGACAGAAAAAATCTGATCTGCACGTTGCTTTTTGCGAATCGGATGGATACACTAAAAAATAAAATCGAAGTTGTTTGTTTCCCCAAGTCAGGGGAATATTAATATAGAGAGATAAAAAGAAAGGAAGTTGCGGAAAAAAGAAATTATGAATACAGCCTTGCATTTTCGGGCTAGAATGGAAAGAAATATAACATATCGAAACACTCATGTTTCATAATTAGAAGCGTTTGCATAATATAAATACAAGAGCAGAACGCAGAGCGGAATCTTAAAAGAGGAATTGATCTATCCTCAGAATCCCATATTTGATGACTTTTTTTAAAAACAGAATAAAGAAAAATTGACACAAGGTAATTGTGTCTGGTTTTTGTTACATTTTTGTGCTGTGCCGAGCGCAATTTTACGCTGGTCGAGCATTGAGCAAAATGCAAAATGTATCAACGAATACATTATTTTAAAGGAGAATTAACGAATTTGAACAAAAATCAATTTGAACAGAAAATGCTGATCGAACGTATTGGAATTGATAAATCTACGATCTCAGGGTTTTCATTATCAAGTATTGATGACGAACGTTTTCGCCAAAAAGCGAAACAAGAAAAAGGAAAGATGTGGTACACGACGAACAGTGAATCAAGCATCGAACTGATTGATGAACGGAAGATTGGCGAGTTGCTGATCGAGTCAAAAGAAATTGGAAAACTACATATTAAGTATAAGAAAAACAATGTGACGGAATCAGGGCAGATTATTGCGACGTTGGATATACTATCACATGATGATGGCAATAATTTGCAGAACATGACTTGCAAAGAGTATAGGCAGAGAATCGCAGATATATTCGACACATTGCAGTTAGACTATGGTGTGACGTGTCATGCACCAATGTCTGAATTGTATATAAAAAGCATTGAATTCAACGCCACATTTTGGTTAAAGCATCCATATACTACATACAGATGGTGCCTATTACTTATGGAACGTATCTTACCTGATCGTTACGCAGTCGGAAGAAAAGATAACAGACGTTTAAAAACAGGGGCGTTTGACTCACATTACGTGAGAGATTTCGCCAATAAAACGTATGAAGATTATGTGGAAGATATGAAAACGCTGCCATTATCGAAAAAAGAAACGATCTTTTGCAAGGGCAATAAATCGACAGAATTAAAGATATACCATAAAAATCAACAACTGATCGATGTTGAAGCAACAGATGCATTTGGCGTGACAGGGCATGATGCAATGAGGATTGAATATAAAATTAAAGACAATCGCATTTTGAAAGCGAAAAGAAACTTCAACGGATGCCTTGTTAAATCGTTGAGTGATAAGAAGATTGCAGCGTTTTTTAAAAATCTTTTCAAAAGAGATTTCGTTGAGCAATACAGAGGTTGGAAAGCATGGAATCACAGAGAACTACTTGCAAAAGTGGACAATCATAGAAAAGCACACGATAAGTGGACAGCATACTTTTTGCGTGATATTCGAGAATACAGCGAATTGAATAATGGAACTCCTCTCTTATTCGATGTTGAGGACGTGAGAAACGTATTAAAAGAATTAGAGGGAAATCCAAAAAAAGGTAATAAAAAATACCGACAGTTTAAAAAGAATCTTGAATTTGAATCTGATTTGATCGGAAACAATGACAAGATGAAAGAAATCTTCAATAAAGTATTGGAGATGTGATCCAGACAACGGGAAGAAGTACCAGATGGCACCCCTTAGGGGGTACCTTGAAGATGGTGCTTGGCAGCAGAAGTTACTAGAAATGAACACAACTTTTGGCTGATCGTTGTTTGGCGAATATCTCCATTAACTTAGATGAGGGCATGGGATACTTCCCTTGATATAAATGTAATAATCGGTAAGGGTGTATCTGATAATGGAGCATAAGCATATGAATGTACGTGCATCCTGATATATCACTTACCCGATCATTGCAAAGACAATTAAATATAATGCTGTTTTTCATCCTTGACTTTTGCAGAAGTTGAGGGGATGGCTAAATGACATCAGCCAGAGAAAGAGCAAGGATGATATGAAAAAACTAGCATTACAAAAAAATGAGACTACAAAAACAGATTTGATGATTTTACAGGAAGAAAAGGCAAGAATTGAACGCAGATGCAAGGCAAAAAGATTACCTCATTATAAGGTAAAAGAGGTGGGCGGATACATCAAAAAAGATGAAATATTCGTACAGGTAGTTGGGTATCCAGGGTATTATATAAGCAATTACGGCAGACTCATATCTTTGAAGAAAAAGAACTCTTTGCCACGGCTCAAGAAGCCACAGCGAATGAAATGTAATAACTACATGTACTATAGAATGTCCAATGCAAGCCATAGAAATGGAATGAATATATACGTACATAGAGCTGTGGCAGAAGCCTTTTGCCCAAACCTTTACAGAGATTTGTCAAACGATCCGAACGATGTACACCATATGAATCATGGTAAAAGAGTCAACAGACCTGAAAACCTCTTGTGGTTGCCAAGATACTTACATCTATATTGTAATTTCATTGGGAAGTTCGGTATCTGGCGAGAAAAAACTGCAAGGAATTTGCATCCATTGGAACTTGTAGAGCAGACTGGACTAGATTTGAAAGACATTATTTTGTCGGTCAAACAAGAACCGATAAAAAAGGTAGGGAAATGGTCAATCTACAATGTGCAAGGGCACATGATTGCGTTAGAACTGTTATCGGAAATCAGTGAATC
>SKED01002522.1_pt1 | contig 12903 bp, 10 predicted proteins | sample 4826651 | NCBI WGS metagenome assembly SKED01 (sample SAMN11008818, study PRJNA524170) | human gut metagenome | biome: Human fecal sample; material: Feces; isolation source: fecal sample from pouch patient p19 | host: Homo sapiens | place: Israel: Tel-Aviv | collected 2016-06-28
GCGCTTGGGAGAGCAATTGGAAGAGTTGTAGAAACCGTTGGTGATGTGATTGGGAGTACTACGATCAGCGATCTGGGCTGGAAAATTCAGGATGCATGTGCAGAAAAAGTGGCATCTGAGAAATCTTACGACAAAAAGGAAGCCAATATTTATACGACAGACCGTCTGAATGAGATATTAGTTTCTTTTTCCGAGGGATATTTACAGAATGCAACATTTTACGAAAAGGAGTGTATCCGTCTGGTAGAGGAATATTATGATAAGCTGATCGGCATTATTGAAAATGCACCAGGCGGCGCATATAGTGCGGCAAATTTAAAGGCATTAAAAAATGGAAAAAAACGGATCGCAAAGACAATTACAGGTGGAATCAGAGAGCCTTTAGCGAAAAGAATGTCACTGGATGATTCAGAATGTCTTAGCATATTAAAGATGGATGCCGGTGCCGAAAAGAAAAATGCAATGAAAAATTTTACACAAAAAGTGACCAAGGAGGCACTGGATAATTTAGCGAACAATGTGAGAGAGTCTTTAAATGACCAGACAGAGGATATCCAGGATTATTTAAACAGTATATCAGAGGAACAGGCAAAAACCATGCAGGCATTAAAGGAACGCTTTGATAAGATGGTAAATGACAACGAACTGGAACAGGGAGATAAAGAAAAAAACTGTGTTCTGCCAGTATTTATCGTGGATATATCTGACTGTGTCTGCCAAATTTTAAAGTAAAGGAAGTGCACAATGAAACGTAATTGGAGACAAAATCGTGACATAAAAATACGCAAAGACATTTCAGGCTTAGCGGATGAATTAAAAACGGTAGAACAGAGTCTGGAAGAAGTAAAAAGTCTGTTGCGGATATTAGCTGTCAATGAATTACTGGATGAAATTGATACGGAAGAAAAAGATTAAGATTATTGGATTCGAAAGTAAAATACGGAGGATGAGATCATGAAAAAAGAAATATTAAAAAAGGCTTTTGCATGGGTTTTGACGTTAGTTCTGATTGTAAATGAAAAATTTATTGGAAATGGGATTATCTGTAATATTCCAGGTAAAAAGTATGTTCTTAATATTGAGAATATGATGGCCCTGTATTGTATTTTATGTTCAGGTTGGAAAGAGAAAACAGGGAAATATATATCAAGATCGTTTATTCAAATGATAGAAGTTTTAAGAGGTATTGAAAAAGAGAGACAAGGGTACAGTAAAGCGATTTTTTATCTTTCTGTTTTTGTGTGTAGTTATTACTTATCCTATATTATTCACGGCACAGTCGTGAAAGTGGCTGAAAACCACATAGTTTCTATATTTTAACTGAATATTGCTTTTCACCTATCAGATGAATGAAAAAAGAGCATCCATTTGTGGTAAAATTAAGGTGTCGAATCTTAAAAAATAACCCAAAGGAGCCCTTTATGAGTATTGTAAACACCTTAGCCTTAGAAGATTGGTGTTATCAGCAAATATGCGAAAACAACGCATTGATACCGTCCGCTTAAAACTGCTGAAGATTGCTGCAAAAGTAGTTCATTCAGCAAGATATATCACATTCAAGCTGTGTAGCAGCTGCCCTTATAAGAATGAATTCTATGAGACATTTTCAAATATCGGTAAGCTGAATGTACAGTTGGAATAGCAGCTATTAACGAACCTTGATAGCCTAATAACTGCTTAGAACTTTGCCAGAGGGATTTAATTCTGCTCCACTGGAAAATCCTTCCCTCGCCTTCCTCTGTCAGAGATTCTGTCATATCCCTTTTCATATACTTTCCACAACAAATACAGAAAACAGGAACCCCCTCCTGCACAAACCGTTTTCCCGCCAAGAATCATACCTTCCGTCTGGGATACCGTCTTCGGAAGCATCAGATACAGCTTAAATTCTGCCACAGCCTGATCCACCTTTTCTTTCCAGAACCCAAAGTCAGACCACCTTGACGGAATCCATCCCTCCGGCCAGGTCAGATGTGTAAAAAGAAGCCAGACCACCGTCCCTGCCATTACACTGTACAGCAGGTTGCAGAACCAGTACTCTGCATCTTTCACTGTATAGTTCTTTTTTTCTCTGCTTATTTCCGTCCACAGACTGCCAGAAAGAACCGCCGGAAGCAGCAGTAATGCCGCCAGTCCTGCATTTTTCGGTAAAGTCGAGGATACCACAGTTCCCTGAAGTCCGTATTTCATCAGAAATCCGTTCACTGTACTTTCTTCGGTTTCTCCATTTCTCCTTCTGATAAACAAACGATTATAAAAAAGTTCCGTCTCGGTATCATCCGCAGAAGCCGCCCCGAAAACCAGAATTTTCTGCCCCCAGTCCGCAACTTTCCTGACAGTATAAGTACGTCCCTGAAACAGAATCTGACCACCCGGAACCTTATTGCCAAAGAGCTCCCAGGCAGTTGTACCATCAATCACGCAACCATCCGGATCACCTTCTGTCAGAGCTGCTGCCTGCCAGTCATACCCTGCGGGATTTCCCTTAAGATACACAGTCATCGCCTGTGCCTGCCGGTTTCCTTCTTTCGCAGAAATCTCCCTCAACCCTGCATCTGCATAAAAACATACATCATAAGGCTTCTCACTTTTTCTTTCCTGCTTCAGGATATTTTCTGCTCCTTTCCTGTCAGGATAAGCTGCGGACAGAAACACCGATACTGCTGTATCATTTCTGATCTGCACATAATTATAGACTCCCAGAAAATAAATACAGAAAATAATCAGCCACACAGTCAGAGTACCGGCTTTCCTTAAAAAGGCACTCTGACTTCTGACACTCATTCCTCCAGCAGCCTGATCCGGCTGCCGCTGCTGATCTCTCTGTCACTGGAAGTCACGATTTTCTGGTCACTTGATAAATCCCCGTTCTCCAGCGCAGCAGTGGAAGAATTTTTATCTTTCACATTCACATACGTTTTTCGCGCTACCAGTGCCTCACCCAGGACGGTGTTCTGTGTATCTGTCACATAAACATAGTATCTGCCATTTTCCTCATACAATGCGCTCAGCGGAACACAGACATTAAAAGGACCTGCATCCTGAGAAATTGTAAATTCCGCAGTATCTCCTATGGAAAGAGTTCCCTCCGGTACCTGTACAGAAAAAATGTACTGATTTTCATTACTGCTGTCCTCTTTCACAGACTCCACTTTCGCTCCTGTAATCTCTTTTTCATCCGCACCTTTTAAAATTACCTCTCCGCCACTCTTTATGTATTTCAGATCATCTTTGCTGACCTCTGCCTGAAACCGAAAGGTTCCTTTGGATTCATAAAGGACAACCGCAGCTTCCGCTCCTGTCTGGCTTCCTGTCACTGCACTCAGACTCTTTATCACACCATCACAGGGTGCTTTCACTTTTCCCTTTCGTGCCAGCACTTTCTGCAACGTTTCCAGATCTTTCTGCGCAGTCTCAAGTTCTGCCTGCGTATTCTCCAGCGTGGAATCCGAAGCATCACCGATCTGCGTATCCCGGATTGCCTGCTCTGCTGACTGAAGTTCTTTTCTGCGGCTGAGCATGGCTTCATTCACCGCCTCCTCTTTCGCCCGGATATCATCAATCAAAACCTGCTCCTGAGAATTGTCCTGCGCATTCGAATTGTCGCCGTTTCCTGATGTATTTTTATTCCCTTCGCCATCTGTGCGATCCGTATTTCCAGAATCATCGGAGTTCTCCGAATCATCTGTATTCCCGAAATCGTCTGTATTTCCCGGATCATCAAACTCGCTGGAATCACTGAACTTCTCCTCATCCGGTATCTTATCCTGTACGTCATTCTGAGCCGCATCCCGCTGTGCGTAATAATCCTGAAGCTTCTGTCTGGCTATGGCTGCCTCATTCTGTGCCGCCTGCACACTGTAATTTCCGCTGGAAACCGCACTGTTATAATTTTCCTGTGCATCTGAAAACTCATTATTTCTCTTCTGCTGATTCACAGACTCTGCACTGATCAGATCATTGATCTTCCCCTGCAGAACATCTATGGCATCCTGTTTTTCCTTTATGGTTTTTTTTAGATATTTTACAGAAAACTTCAGCAGCGCATCCCCTTTTTTCACACTCTGTCCTTCCTGCACATAAACCTGCTCCACCTTCTGTCCCTCCTGAGTAAAAACTGCCCGTTCTCTGGTTCCCATCACTTTACCTGTGCCGGTCACCTCATGCGTGATCACCTGATTCTGAGCTGTTTTTGTCTCTACCTGTGCTACATTCACCGAATCTGCCGCCCTGGACAGAAAAGTAAACAAAAGCATCAGGGCAAAAAATCCTGCCAGAATTTTTATCAGTTTTATTTTCTTCATAGATAAATCCTCTCGTTTCTGTCGCTCTATTCCTTGATTGCCGTGGATATGATCCCTTGTTCCAGATAATCCTGCCCTGCCAGAAAAACGATCACTGCCGGGATCAGAACCAGAACAGATACCGCAAATGCCTTTCCTGTCTGGGAGATATCGATCTGTGGAAGGTACAGAGACAGCGGCCACAGACTTTTGGTCTTCAGAAATGCCATTGGCTGTTCGATCAGATTCCAGTATTCCAGAAATCCCAGAACCAGTGCCGAAATGATACCCGCAGAACCCAGAGGGATTCCGATTCTGATAAAAATAAGCAGCTCACCCGCCCCGTCCAGCCGCGCAGATTCCATCAGTGCCTCCGGAATACTCTCAAAGAAACGATACATGATAAAAACCGGAAACGTGGAAAAGGCCGCCGGAAGAATAATCCCCCACAGATGATCCAGAAGTTTCATCTGATCCAGAACCAGATAATTACTGAGCATCATTACCTGAAAGGGCATCATCATCAATGCCACATAGATCATAAACAGCAGATTTTTTCCCGGAAAACGATATCTGGCAAATCCCCACGCTGCCGGTACTCCCACCAGGATCTGCCCTGCCAGAACTCCGACAGTAATCTTTACGGAATTCCAGAACATCACAAAAAACTCCGGAGAATCCAGCAGGACTTTCACATAGGATCTCAGCGTCGGATAAAGCGGAAGTACTCTCCAGAATACATAACTGACTGCCTGACCGGAAGCAGATCCACTGTCTGCTGTCAGTACCGCCCCCAGAAGATCATTTAATTCCTTCTGCCCCATCAGTGATCCTGTAACTGAAAAAAATACCGGAAATACTGCCACCAGTGCAAGGAGTACAAGGAGCAGGCTTCCTATCTTCCTGATACGGAATATCTGCATAACTTTTCTCATTCTGCCCCGCCTTTCCCCCAGGCTTTCCACAATCCCAGGATCAGCAGAAAAATCACCAGTCCGGTCACCACTGCCGCAGCCGACATCTTATCCAGCGACAGGTCCCTGTACCAGTTGTTAAACAGATGCTGAAGCAGATACATTTTTTCCTGCGGATAATCACCGGCCACCAGATATGCCTCACGGAAAACCTTAAATGCATTGAGTACAGAAAGTACCACGATCGTAAAAAGGGACGGGAGCAGATTCGGGAGTGTGATCTTCGTAAAACATTTCCACTCCCCTGCCCCGTCCACTTTTGCTGCCTCGTAAAGTGCCGCCGGAATGGCAGACAATCCTGCCATCCAGAGCACTACATCATATCCAAGATTTCTCCATATATAACTGATCACCAGTACATAAAAAGAAGCACCTGTATTCATCCAGTCAGTCGTCTGAACAGATAACATATGAAGCAGGTGATTTAATAAGCCCTGATCGTCAAAAAGCAGTCTCCACAGAAGTACCACTGATGCTACAGGGATTGCCATTGGCAGAAGAAAGAAACTTTTCAGAATCTGCGTAAATCTTTTCTGCCCTGCAAGCAGGACTGCTATGATCAGAGACAATACCACCAGCAGCGGCACACACACTCCGAAGAACCGAAGTGTGTTGCCTGCTGCCAGACGAAACGCTTTGTTTGCAAATATCGTCCTGTAGTTCTCTATCCCCACAAATTCTCCATTCACTGCCCCGCAAAAAGATCTGCGGATCACATCCACATACGGGATCAGCCAGAAAATGCAGACACCTGCAAAACTCGGAAGAATAAAAGCCAGACCTTTTTGTGTATTTCTGAAAGCTGCACATCTTCTGCGATTTCGTTTCCGACTAAACAGCAAATCTGATTTTGCGTTCCGTTTCTCTGTTAAAGATAAGTGTTCTTTTAAATTAATCTTCATTCTCTTAAACTCCCTTAACTTGCAGTATTGGGTAAGCAGCAGACAGCCGCTTATTCAGATAAATACAGATTTACTTCCTGCATGATCTCTTTCACAGCATCATCTAGCCCCGTTTCTCCATTGAGGTATTTCTCACCGGATTCCGTTACTGCATTTCGGATGATCTGATTACTCTTTGCAGGTACAGTAAGTGTTTTTCCCAGATCCATGATGTTCTGTATTGCTTCATCTTCCGGAATGATCTCGTCCATCTCAAGCTGTTTGATATTACCATCTCCCGTATCATAAGAGGTTCCGATCGAGCCAATGGTATCTCCACTGGATTTTCCCATTTTCCAGTAAGCCATATCTTCATAAACCTTGCTGTTTACAGCCAGTCCTTCATCATTGCTTGCTCTCTGGGATTCCTCTTCAAACAGGAACTTTACGAACTTCTCTGCCGCTTCTTTTTCAGATGCCTTTGCACTGATTCCCACAATGCTCCTTGGATAGAAACAATTCTCGCTTTGTCCGTTCAGAAGTCTGTAATCCAGATCCGGATCTACTTTTTTTGCAGAATCCAGATACACCAGACCCTCCGGTGAAAGCAGACCGCCTGCCGCCACTGTATTGACTTTTACAAGCAGATCCGTTATCGATCCTGCAATATTTGTATATCCGGAACGATCTGAATTCGCCCAGTCATCACCCATCTGGTAAGCTTTCTTTGTCTCTTCTATCGCATCCTTCTGAGTCTGCCAGATCCTGTTTACCTGCTCCAGATATTCTTTCAGTGCATCTTCTTTGAGGGTTCCGTCCTCGTTCATCCATGCCGATGTACTATTGTCTATGGTTCCCTGTATCATCCCGGACGGTGATATGGAAAAAGAGCTGAAAAATTTCAGTTTTCCATAGCTGTCTTTCTGGCTTTCCGCTGCATCAGCCTCTGTTGTCAGATCCGTAATTCCGGCAATGATATCCTTATTTCCCTCTATCATCGGAATGCCGAACTTGACAGGCATGGTATAAATTCTTCCATTCTCTTTTGTATATGCATCTTTGATATTTGGCAGGATATCTTCGTCTTTTAATACCCCGCTTAAATCCTCCAGCATTTCTCTCTCTATATAGGTATCCTCTGAAATTCCATCCAGCAGCAGAACATCCGGTCCTGTTCCGACCATGATCTCTGTATTGAGCACTTTCAGCGCATCCGTATCTGTGACGGAATCATCTCCTGACATTCCCGCCTCAATATTCACATAAATATCCGGATATTTTTTCTGGAAAAGCACTGCTGCCTGTTTTATGAAGTTACTGTCTTTCAGGGAATAAACTGTCAGCTCTGTATCCGGTGTCGTTGGGGTATCTTTGGAATATACATAGGAATAAATTCTGATATCCTCGCCTGCATTACAGCCCACATAGAAATTTCCATCGCTGTCCTGTCCCCATGCTACAGTTCCTGTATCCGGTGAACTGAGCGAATTCAAGGAACCATCGATTATCTGTTCCACTGTGCTGCCTCCCAGAACATATCTGTAAACACCGGTATGATCAATATAAAAAAGGCTGTTATCCTCATCTCCCTTTAAGAACATAAGCGGAAAACTGCTGGTTGTTGTCCAGTTGACATCCTGCTCATCAGACTGGATCTGCTCTGTAAGCGCGCTGATATTGTCCAGTGGTTTTCCAGTATCCAGATCATATCCGTGAAGAGTCTGATCCTGAATGGTAAACAACATTTTTCCTGCTGTTCCGATAAAATCAACACGGATTCCTTCCTCATATCTTCTCACCAGACTTCCATCTGAAGGATTGATCTCTGCTACGCCATTGCCGGGATCTACGATAAGAACTGTCCCATTCTCTGTGAAACATGCCTGAAATGTATAGAAAGACTGAATCGTATCTCCGGTATCAACTTTCTGTACATTTCCATCAGGGGAAAGATAGAAAAATTCCATTTTCAGGTTGTCATACGCAGAATCCTCTTCCCCACTGTCGGCTGTTGTCTGTGCATTTTCATTGTCCCTGTCAGGAGACAGATCTGCCCCGACAAATATACTTCCATCCGCTGCTGCAGAAACAACGCTGATATATTCTCCCAGATTCTCCTTAAGCCCCAACAGTTCTTCCAGACTTTTTCCATTCGTCCAAGTTTCTCCATTATCTGCAGAATCTGCTGCATAATAACAGTTATCTGCTGTACTGTAATAAACCATGCGCAATGCACCTGAGTCGAGTACTTTGACATCTCTCAGAAACTGGCTGTTTTCAGGTACTGTAAGATCATTTTCCAGAAAACGTCCCATTGCTTTTGCGCTCTCATCTTTTGTTTTTTTACCATCTGAATTGTCGGTATTTACATTCACAAGATCTGCTGTATCCGCATTCCCTGCCTGATTGCTGCTTCCTGTTTCTCCTTTGCTTCCGGAATTTTTTCCATCTGCACCGCCACATCCGGCAAGCAGGCTGCCGGTAAGTGCGATCACTCCGGCAACGGCGATTCCCTGTTTCCACCTTTTTATTTTTCTCATATCAGGATATACCTCCATGTTTTTATTTTCTTTCTGTCCCTCTCAGGATAAATGGATTGTAACAGGCAAATCTCTAAACTTTCTCTAATTTTCCAGCCGATATCCAATTCCCCGGACGGTTTTCAGGTTCAGTGTACTTCTGACACTTTTTAATCTTCGCCTCAGAAAATGAATATAATTATCCAGATTTCCATCCTCCACCTCGCTGTCTGCTCCCCAGACACGGTTGAGGATCACCTCCCTCGGAAGTGTCTGACCAGCGTTTCGAAGCATCAGCTCCAGAAGTGCTCCTTCCCGTTTGGAAAGGGTACATTCCTTTCCGTTTCCTTCCAGTCTGCCGCTTTCGGGATCAAAAATAAGATCTCCGAGCGATAATACTGCCGTGTCCTCCCATCTTCCGGGTCTTCGAACCATACACTGTATTCTTGCCAGAAGTTCTTCGAAGGCAAACGGCTTCACCATATAGTCATCTGCGCCGCCTTTCAGTCCGGTCAGTTTATCCTGTAATTCTCCCAGTGCAGTCAGCATGATCACCGGTGTGGAAACATGATTCTTTCTGGCTTCCTGCAAAACAGTGATACCATCCATGGACGGGAGCATCCGGTCCAGGATCACCAGATCATGGCTTCGTTCTTTCATATAATAAAGCCCTTCTTCTCCGTCATCGCAGATATCTGTCTCATAGCCTTCTTTTTCGAGCTGAAATCTCATGCTATCTGCCAGTTCCCTGTCATCCTCTATCAGTAAAATTTTCATCTGTTTTCATCCTCCTGATTTTTCATTATACATGAGTTTTCTCTAAATTGTCTCTATACTCGGTTACAGGAATTTTTTTAGAGATTATTTACAGGTTTTCATGATACAATTACCATACAATCTCATAAAGGAGTAAATATTTCATGTTTCACAGACTTCATATTCAAATGACTTTTTTCTCTGCTCTGATCATTGGCATCGTCATTTTTATTATGACAACTGCCTGTAATTTCATCGCAGAAAACAGCACAGGCCAGAATGCGTGGAATACCTTTCAGAACAACGCCATCTCCTGTATCTCTCATCTGGAAACGCAGAGTATCATCAGCAGTGACTGGATTTTGCAGGCAGAAAAAAATTATGATATTTCCATGGATATCAGAGACAACGGAAATTCTCTTTATCTGAAAAAACTACAGACGGATTCTCTGGATGAAACGATTTTCCGGAAGGCAGAAGAAATCTCTGCTGCTTCCTATGCACTTGATCTTTCCAATCCCGGTACGGTCAGTAAACTGACAAAACGGATCTTTTTTCAGATGAAAGATTTCTATGTTTCCACTGCTCTGATCCCCAAGAGCCACGGAACCGTCAGTATGATCATCCTGTATTCCCTGGATTCTGTAAAACACAGGATTCTGTTACAGAGACTTGCATTCTCCGGCGCAGCTTTTCTGGCAATTCTGGCTCTGAGTATCTGTTCCTGGTTCTTTACCGGAAGAATGATCACTCCCCTGGAAAAAAGCAGGCAGGAACAGACCGAATTTATCGCTGCTGCCTCCCATGAGCTTCGCTCCCCTCTGGCAGTAATCCTGTCCGGAATCTCTGCCATGAAAAAGGCAGATCCGAAAGAACAGGAACATTTTCTTTCAGTCATAGAAAAAGAAGGGACGCGAATGTCCCTCCTGATAAATGATATGCTCTCTCTGTCAAATGCAGATAACCATTCCTGGAAAATGCATCCGGTTTTCTGTGAACTGGATACTTTACTTCTGGATACCTACGAAAAGTATGAACCCCTGATGCAGGACCACCATATGAAATTTTTCATTGAACTTCCGGAAGAGGAAATCCCTTCCTGTCCCTGTGACCCGGAAAGGATCAGTCAGGTGCTTGGAATCCTTCTTGACAATGCCATCAGTTATGTCCCCGCAAACGGGAAAATTGTTCTTTCCCTTTCACAGACCGAAACGCACTTTCTTATCCGCGTCAAAGACAACGGACCCGGTATTCCGGATTCTGCCAAGACTTCTGTTTTCCGGCGTTTTTACCGGGCAGATTCTGCCAGAAATAACAGGCAGCATTTTGGTCTGGGACTGTGTATTGCGTATGAGATCATTTCACTTCATAAAGGAACAATCTCTGTACTGGATACCCCGGGCGGTGGTTCTACTTTTCAGATTTCTCTGCCGTTAGCATAACACAGTAATTTTCTGTAACATAAAAACCGGAACGAACATACGGCCTCCCCGCATATTCGTTCCGGTTTTCTAATATTCATTCCTCTGATGAATTCATAGGTCGAGTAGGTGCACCCCTTACGGTCGTACACCCCTCACAGAACTCCGGACGTGCGGCTTTCCCGCATCCGGCTCTTTGCGAAACGAATCGTTCACATTATCATTCGTATATATTGACATATATCCGGGGTCTTACCAGTGGATAGCTGTTATCCAGCATATTTAGAAATTCTACCCAATTATAGCTTTTCTTCTGGCTTCACACTCTTAAATGCCTCCACAATCTTTTCTCCATCCGAATAAATCTTGCAAGATACTAAATACCAAAATGTAAAACCACATCATTGTTAACATACGATTGCATCGCAAAATCTAATAGTGCCTGACAATATTGCTTACTTTCTTTCGATACTTCTTCTGAAACATTCTTCAAAAAATCTAACCACTTTATCAGTTCATCCTTTTCATACACAGAAATCCCCCATTGATTAAACTTTATATCTGGTAATAATTTGCCATGCGTATCATACAAAATTTTTTGAATTACATCATCTGGTATTTCCAAAACGGCGCTTTTTTTTATTTTCCCCCCATTTATATACTCATATATATTTTCAGAATATAAGATTTTTTTGTTTGTTGGCTGCCGGACAGCCACAAATTCATGTAATAATGACATTTGTTCGCCTTTCATTGTCTGTCATAGCTTATAATTTTACCGATGTTTTTACTTCCACAAATATCAATATACTTTCCATTTTTCTTCCAACGAGTAACATTAGGGGTACTCCCATTTACTTTTGAGCTCTTAGCCCCACTTAAATTACTCTTGAAGTTTTTCGCACTTTGTGCATATGAAACGATATTAGATGTACCAACACCAGAACCGTGTTTTCCAAAATGATAATTTAAACTTGCAGAAGCAGACGAAAAACTTCCACGATGCCACATATTCAAAAGGTCTGACGGTATATCCCTGGAGCCATTCGTCGTGCTGCTACTAATGCTGTCCCCACCATCTGCTGCAACTGTATATACAGAAATATCCTCATGGCATTTTTTCATGTTGATATTTACAGTTTTCTGCGTAGTTCCTGGCTTCGCTTTTAAAACGGTTATGCTTTTCTTTGTACTTCCAATTGTAACAGTTTATAAAATTTGAGAAATTTTTCACTGTATTTTTCTTGTTCATATTAACCGTAACGGTTCCCGTCATCCCCGTAAATTTGGGCTGAGTTTCTCCCGTAGGTACATAAAGTTTCACAACAACATTAATACCCTTTTTGGAATCATATGTTGTATACGAATTTACTCGGACATTTACTACAGAAGCACGTGCAATAGAATTCTCTTTATCAATACATTCATTCAGCCATCGTATTCTCCGATAACTATTGGCTGGTCTGTTTCTGCCTCTGCTGCATAAGTTATTGCAATATTTAAAGAAAATATCGTTGCCACAATTAAAAATAATGACATAATATTTCTTGTTTTTTAGAATAATTTTTACATTAAATCTTAGATGGTAGTGTCAACTTTATACATCCAAAATCGGCTTTGATTTATAATCATTAACTTCAACAGCATATTCTGTATCTATGTTGTAATCAGCCGTAGAAATTAAATTCATTGTTTCAATTCCATCTTCGGATAACTTTATGTTCTCATCCTGCATAGCAGCTTCAAAATCCGCTTCCAATGATTCGATCTCATTCTCCGATTGCATTGTTTCATCAACATTTGCAGAATATGAAGTTTCCGAAAAATCGTCTGTACTCAAACCAATCCCATCGTTTATTGCTGCTTCAAAATCCTTCTGCAGTTTTTCCTCTTCCACATCTGCCGAATACTCTTTCACATGATCATCATCGTACATTGCCCCTTCATTATAAGAGTACAAATTCGTTGTTTCCTCCCCATACACATCTGCCGCATATACAGGCATTACTGTTGTTCCTATAAGGGAAATTGTTAATAAAGACAGCATGATTTTTTTCATGGTTTTACCA
>SKED01002525.1_pt1 | contig 12887 bp, 12 predicted proteins | sample 4826651 | NCBI WGS metagenome assembly SKED01 (sample SAMN11008818, study PRJNA524170) | human gut metagenome | biome: Human fecal sample; material: Feces; isolation source: fecal sample from pouch patient p19 | host: Homo sapiens | place: Israel: Tel-Aviv | collected 2016-06-28
TTGTGAGCCTGCTCTGCAGCAGCCTGCACGACGCGGTCCTTCTGAGATTTGATGTTAGGCATTCGTTCCACCTCCTTGGCTACCTATAACAGCGCACCTTATGATACCATATTTGCCGTACCAGCGCAAGCCTTTTTTGAATTTTTGTTTAGAAATTTTTCATTTTCCCATACTTCTGGTACCGTTTGGGCGGGAAAAGCGCCCAAATACGGAAATTCAGCCGGATGGGGGATGCAAAATGCGGGAAACTGACCTTGCCGATGAACTGTTCGGCCAGCCGGGCAAAACCGCCCTGCCCGCCGGGGTGCGCGTGGCAACGGCCCGTCAGGGCGGCGTGACGATCACCCGGGTAGAGATCGCGCGGGAGGGGCTGGCGCGGCCGCGGGGCCGGTATGTGACGCTGGAGGTCCCCAGCGTGAGCCTGCTGGACGAGCGGGACAGCGCCGTGATCGAAGCCGCCGCCGCAGAGCTGCGGCCCCTGCTGCCGCCCGAAGGCCCGGTGCTGGTGCTGGGGGTGGGCAACCGCCGGGTCACGGCGGATGCTCTGGGCCCCCGCACGGTGCAGAAGGTGTTCGTGACCATGGGGCCGCGCACCGTACCGGTGCAGGGCATCCGGCCGGTGGCGGCTGTGGCCCCGGGGGTATCGGCGGCCACGGGCCTGAGCTTACAGCAGCTGGCCGGGGCACTGGTGCGGGAGCTGCGCCCCGCTGCCCTGCTTTGTGTGGACAGCCTTTGCTCTGCTGAGCCGGAGCGGCTGGGCCGGACGCTCCAGTTTTCAGACACCGGGCTCCACCCGGCCCAGCCCGACCACTCCCGGCATCTGGATGCCGCCCGGCTGGGCGTGCCTGTCCTTGCGGCGGGCATCCCCACCCTGATGCAGGCCGAAGAGGGCCGGGATCTGGTCGTCACGCCCCGGGATCTGGACGGAGTCATCGCCCACGGCGCGGCCCTGCTGGGGGCTGCCATCAACCGAGCCCTGCAGCCAAAGCTGAGTGTGGCGCAGTTGTGCTGGCTGGTGGGGTAACCCTCTCGGTCTCGCCTTCGCTCGCCTGCTCCCCTGATAGGGGGGGCCAGGTTTATGCTGCTGCCGGCCTGCTGCTCCTGCTGGGAGAGGCAGCAATGCGTTCGCATTGACGGAGCGGTTCTCTCATATCTATTTTGCAGAAGGGGGTGAGGTTCCATGCGCAGGCGGGAAATGGCGGGGTGCGGGCATCCCCTGCCTTTTGCAGCGGCGGCAGGCCTTGCGCTGGGGCTGGCACTGTTTGCGCACCAGCTGCTCCTCATGCTGGCAGCAGTGGTCATCGGGCCGCTGCCAGCCGTGCAGACCGCCCTTTACCTGAGCCGGAAAGACCTCTCCGAGAATGCCGCACAGGCCGTGAGCGAATCCGCGCAGGAAACACAGGCAGAGCCTGCACAGGAGGCTCCCGCCCTGCCTGCCGGTGACATGGAAGCCTACCTTGTCCCGCTGGAAGGCGATGAGGCCCGCCCGGAGGGAGCCGGTGCCATCCTGGAAAAGAACTATCCGCAGGGCAGCGGGGAGAAATACATTCCCTGCGGCAGCGGCAGCATCAAGAACAACACCAGCATCTCCAACACAGATGTCGCCGCCGAGATCGCCAACCCGCTCCCCTTTGCGGTGGAGTGGAACAGCCCCGACCCGCAGATCCTCATCATGCACACCCATGCCACCGAGGATTACCGGCTCTCGGCAGGGCTGTGGTACCGCCCGGGGGACGGCTCCCGCACCACCGACCGGGATCTCAACATGTGCGCCGTGGGCCGGGTGATGGCGGACACCCTCAACGCCGCCGGGCTCAATACCCTGCACGATGAGACCCTGAACGATTACCCCAGCTACACCGGCAGCTATGCCAACAGCCGCGCGGTGGTACAGCAATACTTATCGCAGTATCCCAGCATCAAGATCGTGCTGGATGTCCACCGGGATGCCATTGAGACCGAGAACGGCTCCCGCATGGCCCCGGTGTGCACCGTCAACGGGCGGCAAGCAGCGCAGGTGATGATCATCTGCGGGTGCGACAACGGCACCACGGTCAGCCTGCCCAACTACCGGCTCAACCTCCGCTTTGCCGCTGCCTGGGAAACCGCCATGGAGGGCCTGTACCCCGGCTTCACCCGCCCGGTTCTGTTCAGCTACCGGTTCTACAATCAGGATCTGACCCCCGGCAGCCTGCTCATAGAGATCGGCGGGCACGGCAACAACCTGAACGAGGCCCTCTATGCCGGGCAGCTGGCGGCCAATGGGCTGATCCAGGCAATCAAAAATGCCGCTGGCTGACCAGCGGCATTTTTGATTGCTTATTCGTATACGATGCAGCCCAGGATCTGCTTGCCCAGCCGAACGATCTTCTCGTTCTGCTCCCGCACGGCATCGGTGCGGGTGACCGTGCAGTCGGCAGCCAGCACAATGGCATCGGCAGCCACCACATGGGGCACGGTGGCAGCGGCCTTGAGGATGCTCTCGGCGGCGGTCACGCTCTGGCCGCGCAGGGGTTCCGTGGCCTGCAGGGCAGCGGCCAGTGCTTCCAGCTGATCCGCAGGCAGATCGCCGGTAACCAGAATATTCTTTGCCTCCGGGGCGCGGCTGCGGATGGTCTGAGCCATCAGGCAGAGCATCTCAGCGTCCGCGCTGCCATCGGGGCGGCCCTCCATCTGATAGAGCTTTGCATCCAGCTTTCCAGCTTTCTTGGTGCGGTCGCTGGCCAGCGCGCCCAGCACGGGCAGGCCAGTGGAGCGGTTCAGCTCGCTGGCCGAGTAGACCATGCCGTCCAGCAGGAACTTGACCACGACCACGCCGCAGGCAAGCACACCGCCCAGCAGGAAGCCAATAAGCAGGTACTTTGCCACCGAGGAGGCAGCGCCGCCGTCCAGTGCGGGCTCCTCCGCACTCTCCCAAGTACTCTTAGCAGAAGCCAGATTGTCATCCAGCGCCTGACGGGCACTCTGCAGTTCCACCAGCTGGCTCTGCAGATTCTGAACATCTTCATCGCTCGTCTGCTGCAACGCACGCAGTTCCGTGGAGACCCCCTGTGTCACGCTCTGATCAATCACGCGTACACTGTGGCTGCACACAGCAGCTGCCGCTTTATCATGGATCAGATCCAGACGACCCAGCAGCGCGTTCAGAATTTTCTCTGCGGTCTGCTGATCTGCAGCATACGCCTGCAAGGTCATCACGCCGTTATACTCGCCACTGTTGTTCTGGGAAAGTTCTACCGTGACCACGCCCTTCAGGTAGCGCACATCTACCCCTACGGCATCAGCGGCAGCATTCATGGAGTCACCGCTGACCAGCTGTTTCTGATATGCAGCCAGCAACGCACTGGTCGGGTCAACATTCTGATACGCAGAACCCGGCTGGATTTTGTAGCCGCTGTCAATATAAAGGTCAGCCTGCGCCGTCCAGACATTATAAACGTCCAGATTTTTTAGCAGCGACTTTTCTGCATAGTCCTGTGCCTGTTTCAGTGCTTCCTGCACACTAGACTGCGCATCCTCGTTGCTCTTCGCCGTCAGCTCGTACTGCTGCACAGCAAACTCATAATCCTTCTCTTTCTGCTGATACTCAGCCAGAGCCTCTTCATAAGCAACCTGATCTTCTGCCGAAACAGCGCCGCCGCACAGGATCTTTACCCCGGCAAGGCCGCCAGCGATCACAGCACAGACAACCGCGGTCAGCAGGATGGGCTTGAGCTTGTGCAGAAGGGTCACCATGAGCGCGACGAGGTCGATCTCTTCCTCATCCTGTGCGCCGGTGGGGTAAGTGGTTTGGTTTTCGTTCATGCTCTACTCCTCAGGACAAAGCCAATCTTCATGTTTGTTCCGTTTTGTGCAATGCACATACTATAACAGGATAAATAATAGCATCCTTTCCGTCAGAATTCAACCGTTTTTCCACAAAAAGCCGATTGACAAACCGGTGCTGCTGTGCTATTTTTAGAATTACCGAAAAGCAAAGATCGGGAAAAGTAACGCATCCCGGACGCTACAGAGAGCGCGGCAGCAGCTGAGAGCCGCGTGCGGGCCAGTGCGCGAACGAACACCCGGGAGCTGCAAACTGAACACGGCATTCCGCCGCCAGTAGGTGCGCCGCAAAGCCCAGCGTTACCAGGGCAGCGCTTATTGGAGCGCGCGAGCGACCGGACACTTCCGGTAATTCAGGTGGCACCGCGGACATTACAAGACAGCTTGTTCGCCCTGAAAATTCAGGGCAAAGCTGTCTTTTTATTTTTATATCGGAGGAAAGAAAGATGGAACGTACTGAGATCGTCTCGCTGTACAAGAACACTCCCGCCGACGGCACGGTGGTCACCGTGTGCGGCTGGGCCAAGAACATCCGTGATTCCAAGAACATCGGCTTCATCGCCCTGTCGGACGGCGGCTGCTTCAAAACCCTGCAGGTCGTGCTGGAGGCAGGCAAGCTGGCAAACTACGAGGAGGTCATCCACACCGGCCTGTACAGCAGCCTGCGCATCGTGGGCCGCATCGTCCTGACCCCGCAGGCAAAGCAGCCCTTTGAGCTGAACGCCGACAGCGTGGAGATCCTGGGCGACTGCCCCGCAGACGAGTACCCCCTGCAGAAAAAGAAGATGAGCATGGAGTATCTGCGCACCATGCCCACCCTGCGCCCCCGCACCAACACCTTCAACGCCGCATTCCGCGTGCGCAGCGTGGCTGCCTACGCCATCCACAAGTTCTTCCAGGAGAACGGCTTCATCTACTCCCACTCTCCCCTGCTGACCGCTTCTGACTGCGAGGGTGCCGGTGAGATGTTCCAGGTCACCACGCTGGACCTGCAGAACGTGCCCAAGAACGAGGACGGCACCGTGGATTACAGCCAGGACTTCTTTGAGAAGCCCGTCAACCTGACCGTTTCCGGCCAGCTGGAGGCCGAGGCCATGGCCATGGCCTTTGGCAAGGTGTACACCTTCGGCCCCACCTTCCGTGCGGAGAAGAGCTTTACCACCCGCCACGCCGCCGAGTTCTGGATGATCGAGCCCGAGATGGCCTTCTGCGACCTGAAGGGCTACATGGACACCGCCGAGGCCATGACCAAGTTCGTCATCCGCTACGTGCTGGACAACTGCCCCGATGAGATGGCCTTCTTCAACCAGTTCATCGACAAGGGCCTGATCGAGCGCCTGGAGCTGGTGGCAAACAGCGAGTTCGGCCGCATCACCTACACTGAGGCCATTGAGATCCTGAAGAAGAACAACAAGAAGTTCCAGTTCCCCGTGGAGTGGGGCGTGGATATCCAGACCGAGCACGAGCGCTACCTGACCGAGGTCGTGTTCAAGAAGCCCGTCTTTGTCACCGATTACCCCAAGGAGATCAAGAGCTTCTACATGAAGATGAACGCAGACGGCAAGACCGTGGCCGCAGCTGATATGCTGGTGCCCGGCATCGGCGAGCTGATCGGCGGCAGCCAGCGCGAGGAGAACTACGACAAGCTGGTGGCCCGCATGGACGAGCTGGGCATGGACAAAACCAACTACGAGTGGTACCTGAACCTGCGCAAGTTCGGCGGCGTGGAGCACGCCGGTTACGGCCTGGGCTTCGAGCGGATGATCATGTACCTCACGGGCATCCAGAACATCCGTGACGTGCTGCCCTTCCCCCGCACCGCTTACGGTTTCTAAGGATTAAATTCAACCCTCTCAGTCAAAGCCTGTCGGCTTTGCCAGCTCCCCCGAAGGGGGAGCCTATTGCGGCTCTTGGATAAAGGCAGCATAGCCTCTCCCCTCGGGAGAGGTGGCATTGCGGAGCAATGACGGAGAGGGTTGTTTTCAACAAGGAGATAAATACAAGTGGAAAATATCGCTCCTGCCCTGTTGGACTGGTTCTACACCAACCGCCGCATCCTCCCCTTCCGGGAGGACCCCACGCCCTATCATGTCTGGCTGAGCGAGATCATGCTGCAGCAGACCCGGGTCTCGGCGGCGCTGCCCTACTACGAGCGCTTCCTTGCCGCCCTGCCGGATATCCCCGCGCTGGCCGGATGTGAAGAGGAAAAGCTGCACAAGCTGTGGGAGGGGCTGGGTTATTACAGCCGGGTGCGCAATTTGCAGAAGGCAGCGAAGATCGTCTGCGCTCAGTACGGCGGGCAGCTGCCTGCCGATTACAATGCCCTGCTGGCCCTGCCCGGCATCGGGGAGTACACGGCGGGGGCCATTGCCTCCATCAGTTTCGGTCTCCCGGTTCCCGCCGTGGACGGCAATGTTCTGCGGGTGTTTGCCCGGCTCTACAACGACCCCCGGCTGGTCACCGACCCGCAGGTGAAGCGGGAGTTCACGGCACGGGTCATGGAGCACCAGCCGCCCGCAAAAGCCGGAGACTACAATCAGGCCCTGATGGAGCTGGGCGCGCTGGTCTGCCTGCCCAACGGCGCACCTCTGTGTGAGCAGTGCCCGCTGGGCACGCTCTGCCGGGCCCGGGCCGCAGGCACCGCCCTCTCCCTGCCCCAGAAAACGCCCCCCAAGGCCCGGCGCATCACACCGGTCACGGTGGCGCTGGTGCTGAACGAGGGCCGGGTGCTGCTCCAGCAGCGGCCGGCCAAGGGCCTGCTGGCCGGGCTGTGGCAGCCGGTGCTGTGGGAGGATACCACCCTCACCGCCGCAGAGACCGCCGCCCGCCTTGCTGCCCTGGGGCTGGACTGCACAGGGGCACATTTCACGCCCCTGCCTGCGGCCAAGCACATTTTCACCCACATCGAATGGCACCAGAGCGGCTATTTCCTCACTGTGCCGGAGCAGCCCGCCCCCGCAGGCTGCGTCTGGGCCGGAAAGGAGCAGCTGGAGGCCGCGTACACCCTGCCCGGTGCCTTCAAGGTCTACAAAAAGCTGCTGCTGACCAAATTGCTGTGATTGCCCGGATTGATGAAATTTCTGCATTTCGGATTGTAATTTTTTGCTTTTCCGGGTATAATAGCCTTATCAAAATGAACTCCGGTTCCATGAACCACCGTTCCCCACCAGAAAAGGAGTGTGTCCTATGAAGAAATCCTGTCTGATCGCTGTTATCGCCACGCTGGCCGCTGTGGCCGGTGCGCTGGCCGCCGTGGCTGTCTATCTGCACCGCCGTGAGAAGGAGCTGGACGAGTACGAGCGTCTGCTGTTTGGCGAGGATAAGGCTGAGACCGTTGAGCCTGCCGCAGAGCAGCCCGCAGAAGACACTTCTGCCGAGGATGCCGCAGAATAAACCAAACACCGAAAAGCGCACCCGGCTTGTCCCTGCAAGCTGTGGTGCGCTTTTTTATACGCCGCATTGATTTGAAATCAACCTCTCATTCCCCGCTCCGGCGCGGCCAGCTCCCCTGGCAGGGGAGCCAAGTGCAGGGATGCGGCTTTGTAACAGGAGTACATATCCATGAAACGATTTTTGTTGTGGGTCGTTGGTGTCATTCTGGGCGTTGCCGTGCTGCTGGGCGCGGTGATGACCGTGAGCTATTCCTTTACCGGCGAGGGGTCCCGCCCGGCGGCAGACACGCAGTTCGGCGGGCAGGCGCTGGAAGTGAACGGCTCCTGCTGGCAGGTGCCGCTGCTGGGCGGCGTGTTCGATAAGGTGTTCACCAGCCCCGAAACGCTCACCGTGCAGAAACTGGGCGTGCTGTATGACGCACACCCAGCCCTTGCCTTACCCGATTGGGCCAGCTACACCACCCTGACCATTGAAACCGACATCGGCAGCATCGTGTTTGCTGGGTCGGCCTCTCAGTACGAGGACTTTCTCTTCCCTGCCAACGGGGATTACAAGGCAAAGCTGACGATCTGGCGGCTGCCGCAGGATTATCTCGCCACCCAGTTTGAGGGCGGAACCACCGGTGCCATCCGCAAGAACCTGGGCGTGGAGCACCCGGCCAAACCCACGGGCTGGTACAGCTACTCCTTCCGGTTCACCCTGCAGGCCAGCGCGGAGGTCGCCCTTTCCACCGAGCGGCTGGAGCAGGGCGGCGTGGCGGCGCTTTCCATCACCGGCCTGACCGGCGAGACCGCTCCCGCTGTGGAGACCGACCTGGGCAGCGTTCAGTGTGTCCGGCTGGGCAGCGGCTGGCGCGCCTACATCCCCGCCGCCTATAACGCTTCGGCGGGTGGGCACACGGTCAACGTTACCGTCAACGGCGAGACCTTTGCCCGGACGCTGACCGTTCTGCCCAAGGATTTCGGCACCGTGGAGGTGGAGCCGGAACCTGCATCCACTGAGGCCGCCAGCGCCGAGTTCCGGAACAACATCTGGCCCCTGTACGAGCAGCCCGTGCGGGAAAAACTCTGGGCTGGTGCCTTCCTCTGCCCGGCTGAAAACTACATGACGTTGGTGGATTTCGGTCAGGTCAAGGTGACCGGCGGCCAGCAGGGCAGCCGCTCCAACTCCACCCGGCTCTACACCATCCCCGGTGAGCCCTGCCGTGCCCCGGCGAATGGCGTGGTGGTGTTTGCAGGCGATCTGGCCCTCACCGGCAGCACCGTGGTCATCGATCATGGCTGCGGCGTGCGCAGTTATCTGTACGGCCTGCAGGAGCTCTCCGTGACCCGCGGGCAGACCGTGGAGCGGGGGCAGGCTGTCGGCGTGTTGGGCGAGGAGCTGACCATGGACTTCAAACTCGGCAGCAAGAGCGTGAACCCCTGGCCCCTGTTCCAGACCAACGGTGGGTTATTCTGGCAGGAGAAGGGCTGATCCTGCAAAAAATTTGCAGAAACCTGTAACGCTTTCTCCTTTTCTGCGTTATTGGGGTGAAAGGCCATGAAAAAAGGAGGGCAAAAGACGATGAAAATGAATTGTGATATCATCCGTGACCTGCTGCCGCTGTATGCGGAGCATATCACCAGTGAGGCCACCAACGCGCTGGTGGAGGAGCATCTGGCCGAATGTGAAGTCTGCCGCGCCGAGCTGGAACAGATGGAGCAGCCGGTGCCGGTACGGCCGGAAGCGCAGCCGGATGCGCCCCTGCGCAGGATCAGGGCCGCCCTGCAAAGAAGGAGCATCCGTGCAGCGATCTGCTCTGTGCTGGCAGCCCTGTGCGCTCTGGCAATGATATTCTGGATGGGCACTGCCCGCGTCCCGGCCACCACAGAGCAGGCTCATTTCTGGACCTACAACCGCAAAGAGAACGGCGCAGACATCTGCATTCTGGAAGTGCAGGGCGAGGGTGTCTGGCTGGATATGGAGGGCACCTTCAGCTGGGGCAAGCCGCAGATCACTGTGCGGGCCATGCGCTACCGCTTTCCGGGCGTGCATCGGGTACTGACAGCCCTGGTGGATTCTGATCGATCCACTGTATGGGTCATGGTGTCTCGCACCCAGCTGCTGACCGTGGACTGCGCAGACCAGACCCTGTACTACCGCGATGGACAGCTGGTAGACCGCTACATCGTGCAGGAAAACCCGGACGGTACCTTCGACTACGCCTACGGCACCGACCAGGAATACGGCATCGACTATAAGAAGGGCTGAGCCTATGGACATCGACAGCGTTTACCGGCTCTATTTCCGGGATGTGTTTCTGTTCCTGCAGGGCCTGACCCACAACGAAGCGCTGGCCGAGGAGCTGACACAGGAGACTTTCTTCAAGGCACTGGACGGTCTGAAGGACTACGATGACCGGCAGGATGTACGGGCGTGGCTGTTCACGGTGGCCCGCAACGCCTATTATTCCCACTGCCGCCGGACAAAGCGCACTGCCCCGCTGGAAGATGCCGAAACCGCCCCCGCCGACACTCCGGACCTTGCCCAGCTGCTGGTGGACCGGGATGCGGCATTCACCGTGCATCAGTGCCTGCACACGCTGGACGAGCCTTACAAAGAGGTGTTCAGCCTCCGGGTATTCGGCGAGCTGCCCTTCGACCGCATCGGGCTGATCTTCGGCCACAACGCCGCATGGGCCCGGGTGACCTACTACCGGGCCAAGACCCAGCTGCAAAAGATGCTTTCCGCTTCCACCTGACATTTCCTATCACAGCAGAACACCCCCGGCCCAAAGGCGCGGGGGTGTTCTTTTTGTGCGCAGGACTCAGACCGTTTTGCCTGCTCAAGCTGACCAAAACAAACACGGCTCTGCCGAAGCAGAGCCGTAAAGATACATCTGAAACAAATCAGCGCTTGGAGAACTGGGGTGCACGACGTGCAGCCTTCAGACCGTACTCACCTGACCTTGATCCGAAAAGTCCAGTATTCATGCGGGTTTTCTGGCTTTTCTCTCTCAGTAAACCCATAGGTAAACCCACGAAATCGGGGAATTTTTGGTGCAATTTAACGCAGCCCGAATGCTGCATTCACAACGCTGCTCAATTCCTCAGGTTTATTATACTTGACTTTCGCATAGATGTCCATAGTCGTTTTGCTATTCTCATGGCCTGCCAGATACTGTACGGTTTTAGGATCAACCGAAGCATAAATCAGGTTCGTGATATAAGTGTGACGCAATTGATGCGGTGTCACTTGAAAATCCATCGTATATATCAACTTCGGATTGTTCGGCTGATGCTCACCAAGCTTCGGCTTTACCACATGCTTAATCTTCTGCCCATTCACATAGGTGTAATAGCAGCGTTCTTCCGTAGCGTACTGCATTCTGCAAGCAGCTCCGGTCCGGCGGCACGATGAATGCAGCCGTCCACACCTCTGCCGCCCAAAAGAGAAGTATTGGCAGCATTGACGATTGCGTCAACGCTCATTTTTGTAATATCGTTTCTGATAATCTGTAAGGGCACTGCTTATTTCTCTCCCTTCTGCCACCTCGTTAGATATGCTTCTTTTTCAGTTCACGAATCAACATCTCAACCTGTACTCCTGTAAGGAATGGTGTTTTGATTGTCGATGCCCAATAAAAATTCCGCTTCAAAATTGTTTTAATCTCATTCGGAGAAAGAGCAGGCAATGCTTTAACATCTCCATTGAAATTTTCCGGCACAATCATTCTGACACTATGATATTTTTCATCACCCACTTCCGTTGGTGTGTCTGTAACTATCTGTCCAACTGCAATAATTCCTCTTCCTTTGGAATAAAAAAGAGCATAGTCATCTTTGCGAAAGCTGTCGATATACCGTTTGGCATCTCCATATGCCGCTATTTTGTTTCCGAGAATCATCTCGGATTCATTTGTATCTGAATACGAGATATTCGTATCAAACATGATTCCTTTACACGCAAAAAACTTCAAACGATTATTTTCTATTTCTGTCAGAAACTTCACCCAGTATAAAACATTCTCCGGAATGATATGAGACTTATCCGGATTGATCGCAAATTCATAGATAACCGTTGGATCTGCTACTTTCACATTTGAATATTTCTGTGCATTCTGAACGTTTCCTTCTGTTGTAAGCAAATATACTTCACCATTCAGGCTGGAATAGTCATCTGTATTGAGATCAACATCACCCTTCTTTACCTGAATGTAAATATGCTTTCGGTTCAGGTCATTTGGATCAACCAAAACGCACTCATACTTTGGCGTAGCAATTTTATTTGTCGATGGAATGCAAACGTAGCCTTTCGTATCATACAGCCACAGCGCAAGTAAATCCTCAACATCTTCCGGCTGAAGCAGGCTGTAAAAATGCTTCTCACATAACGAGAGGGCTGGATCGGGATAATTGAATAGATCCAGCGCTGAATCGTGGACACGGTTATACAACATCTGACTGTATTCTTCCACTCCATTTTTCTTAATTCTCTGGATGGTTGAACCCATAATAAATGATGTTGCCACAGCACCAGGAACGGATTCTTCATCTGCCTTATCTGTAGCTGGATACCAGTCTATATTGGTCAACTGATTCGCTGCATCCATCTGTACTGCATCTTCGCGAAACACCCAGGTACTGTTCGCCTTAACTCTCGCAATATAGTATTTTCCTTCATTTCTTGAGCGCATCCATAGGAGGTCTCCCTCTTTCACATCCTCTACCATGCGGCATACACTGTCGAATGATTTGTACTGAGTTCTTGCCAGATTACAGTAATCCAAAAATGTATGTATCCCAGAACGTTCTGCCTGGGTTAATTCACGAAGACTCCATCCCATTGCTGCGACATGATTTTTCAAGCAATAGTCGGCAACATTTGTGCCTCCTGTATTCACCTGTAATCTCCATACTGCCATCTTGTCTTCCTCTTTCTTTTTGTATTTAGAACATTCTCTTTTTCAAAGAATGAGCCAGGGCTCTATGTAACAGGATACCCGATATTATTTTTTTGCAGAATTCGTCAGAACTCGCCAAACGATCCTGACACTGTTTTTCATTCCATTTCAGCCGGATTTTTACCAAAAATCCGTCAAGGATATAGGGCTAATTCTCCCTCCAAAATGGCCTTCTGTAAACCCATCAAAATGGGCTAATTTGAAGTCAAATTTCCTCAAATTTTGCCATCGGAATCAGGTGATTTCAGGCATAGAAAAAGCCCGGAAATGGCGTATTTCCGGACTTTTTTAGCATTATTAAGCTGTAGATTATCGCTTGCTGAACTGGGGTGCACGACGTGCAGCCTTCAGACCGTACTTCTTACGCTCCTTCATACGAGGATCGCGGGTCAGGAAGCCAGCCTTCTTCAGAACAGAACGATTCTCATCGCTCTGCTGCAGCAGGGCGCGGGACAGGCCGTGGCGGATAGCGCCAGCCTGGCCGGAAACACCGCCGCCGGAAACGCGGACGACGACATCGTACTTGCCCTCCAGGCCCAGCAGGACCAGCGGAGAACGGACGATCAGCTTCAGGGTCTCCAGACCGAAGTAGTTGTCGATATCACGATCGTTGATGGTGATCTTGCCGGTGCCGGTGTAAACGCGAACGCGGGCAACGGAATCCTTACGACGACCAGTGCCGTAGAAATAAGGTTTGGTTTCGTACATGTTCGATTGCCTCCTTCTT
>SKED01002542.1_pt1 | contig 12815 bp, 9 predicted proteins | sample 4826651 | NCBI WGS metagenome assembly SKED01 (sample SAMN11008818, study PRJNA524170) | human gut metagenome | biome: Human fecal sample; material: Feces; isolation source: fecal sample from pouch patient p19 | host: Homo sapiens | place: Israel: Tel-Aviv | collected 2016-06-28
TTCACAAAATTGCCATACCCCCCCCCCCCCGAAAATTCAGCATTTTGCCTTGACATTCTCCACGGCACAGCACTATACTTGTGCTGCAAAGAGACGCCGGGCATGAAAATGCACGGCTATGTGTTTTTCTGCCCCGAAGTTCCGGGTTTTGCCGGTTTTCGGTATCGTTCCCGGCAACGTTCACGTCTCTGCAAGTTTTTTTGTTTGGAGGGTTTTGCAATGCGGAAAAATGTAAAAAAACAGCTTGCCTTGCGGGTGCTGTCCACAGCGGCTCTGGTGGCCATGGTCTCGTCCATCGCCACAGCAGCGTTTGCGGACACCTACGACCTGAACACGGGCAGTGTGACGGTAGAGACCAAAGAGGACGGCATCACTTATGTGACCCAGCTGGACAATACGCAGACGGACGGCTACGCCCGGAACGACAAGGATGATATCCTGCACGACTATCAGGACCAGACCGGCGTCACCATCACCAGCAACGGCAAACCGACCGAAAATACCATCACGGTGGAGACGGCAAAAGATCAGACCACCGATGTGACCTTGAAGAATGTGGACATTGAGCAGCCAGACCCCCATTGGAGTGAGTGTACTGACCCCGCACCCATCGAGATCAAGGGCAACGGCAACACCAACCTTGAGCTGGACGGCAATAATACCGTTCTCAGCGGCAATTCAAAACACGCCGCCATCGAAAAAGCGGACAAATACGGCAAGGAGGGCACCCTGACCATCAAGGACGATTTGAACGATGATGGTTCTGCAAAAAAAGGTACCGATAAGGACACTACCGGCAAGCTGGTGGCAGGCGGCTACCAGGAGGGCGCTGCGATCGGCGGCGGTGCGGGAGACCTTGGTGATACATCCAACATTACCATCACCGGCGGCGATATCACTGCCATTGGTGGAAATAATGGCGGTTCCGGCATTGGCGGCGGCGGCAGACCCGGTGGTACTGGCAAGAACATCTGCATTGAGGGCAATGCCCATGTTACTGCCACTGCGGAGGAGGGTGCTGCGATCGGCGGCGGTGACAGCGGCGGAAACAGCATCACCATTAAAGGTAACGCCGTTGTCGATGCTTTCGGTATCTACGGCGCTGCCATTGGCGATGGTGGCTTGAATTCGGGCAACGGTCGCCCCACTACGATTACGATTTCCGGAAATGCCACCGTACATGCAGAAACCAGTCAAACTGGTTGCGCCATCGGTTCCGGACAGCATTACAGCAGTGATCTCACGATCAATATTGAAGAGAATGCCAACGTTACAGCTATCGGTGCCGATGGCGGCCCCGCAATCGGAAATGATCGATGCTTCGGGGGCACCACAACAACCATCAACATTACCGGCGGCACCGTAAATGCGATCAACTCCTATGGTTCTGATAATCCTTCCTACCCAAATGATGGATCCCGCGAGATCGGACCTGCAATTGGCGCTAAGATGGAAGATTACCGTGAAGGTGTCCGTGGCGGTACTTGTAACGTCAACATCAACAGCAGCACTGGCGATACCGTTGTCAACGCATACACTTATAGAAAAAGCTCCGGTACTGCGATTGGTTCCGTGATTCCCACTTATAACAATATCACACACAAATACGAATATCAGGATGTCCCTGCCGACAGCGTCAGCTACCATGCAGACGGTTCCTCCCACTTTGGCGAACGCAACTCTGCCATCGTCAATTGCTATAATAATGGTACTGTCAAAAAAGAAAACCTTAAAGAAAAACTTGACCTGCCGGACACACTGGATGATTACGCCAGTGGGCATAACGAGGATCGCTATTACCACACCATCACCGGCGGCACCCTCACCAAGGTCGTCCACAACCGCAAGTACATGGACGAGAACCCCAACATTGACACCAAAAAGCTGGAGGACGAGGACCTGCACGACTGGAAGCTGGTGGGCAAGGTCGTGGAGCCCACGCTGGAAAAGGACGGCTATGCAGACTACATCTGCAGCATTGACAAGTGCGGCCAGACCAAGCATGTGGTGCTGCCCAAACTGACCCCGGAACCCAGTGAACCGGACGTGCCGGGCGACAATACCCCGAATACGCCCAACAAGCCGGACGGCACCACCCCGGCCCCTGTGACCCCGGATGCCCCTGTGCAGGACGGCACTGCACCGGCTGACACGCTCACCGCAGACACCACCGCTGACGCTGCTGTCGTACCGGCAGACGCACAGAACGTGGTGCAGGATGCAAAGCCGGAAGCCGCTGCCGCTGCTTCCACTGCTGCTGTTGCCGCTGCCGCCGTTCTGCCCCAGACCGGTGCAAACTGGCTGGCGGTGGTGGGCACTGCCCTCAGCGGCCTGTTCCTGCTGGCCGCAGGCTTTGTGCTGGACCGCAAGAACCGCCGCATGAACTGAGAAACCATTTTTATAAAAGCCATCTCCCCCTGTTGTGCATACCGCAAGATGCACGGCAGGTTCCCCAAACAAAGGGGGCTGCTGCACGCTGTGCAGCAGCCCCTTTCTTTTATCGCTTTATTCCAGCTCGGTGTCGTCCGGGTGGGCGTCGGCTTCCAGCAGAGCTTTTTTGGTGCGCAGCAGGTTCTGCGGGCTCACCGAGAAGCTGCGCAGGCCCATTTGCAGGTACTGCACCGTGTTCACCGGGTTGCCCACGGCAAGGCCGCAGATGGTCACCGGCACGTTGCCGGCCTTTGCCGTCTCCATGACCATGGCGATGAGCTTTTTCATGGCCGGGCTGGCGGGGCGGTAATACCGCTCGGCGCTGGCCAGCTCCCGGTCGGCGGCGTGGGTGTACTGGGTCAGGTCGTTGGTGCCGATGACCAGAAAATCGCACCCGTGGGCCACGAATTCCTCCGCGGTCAGGCAGGCCGACGGCACGCTGAGCATGACGCCGAAGGAGGTCTTTTCGTTGAAGGGCACGCCCCGCTCCCGCAGGCTCTGGCGGCAGTGCTCCACGATGTGCATGGCGGCGTCCCAGTCCTCCACGTCGGTCACCATGGGGAACATCACCCGCAGCGGGCCCCGGTGGGCGGCCCGCAGCAGGGCGCAGATCTGGGTTTCAAACTGGCGGGGCTGGCGCAGGCTGTTGCGGATGCCCCGCAGCCCCAGCTTGGAGGACTGCACGCCCTGATAGGCGTCTGCCATGGTGCGGTCGGCGCCAAAATCGAAGGTGCGCACGGTCACAGGGCAGCCCTGTGCCGCTGCAAGGCAGGAAGAATAGAAGTAGAACTGCTCCTGCTCGTCCAGAATGCGGCCGGGCAGCATCATGTAGCTGCTGCGCAGCAGGCCCACGCCCCGGGCACCGGACTGCATGGCGGTGTCGATGTCCTCCGGGCCAAAGCAGTTGGCCAGCAGCTCAAAGGCTGCGCCGTCCCGGGTGTAGCCGGGCTGGCGGCCCAGCACCCGCATTTCTTCGTTTTCACGCTGCAGCTCGCAGATGCGGGCCTCTGCCTGCTGGCGGGCCGCAGCATCCGGGTCCAGGATGCACTCGCCCTTGGTGGCGTCCAGAATGACCGTGCGGCCGTCGCAGTCGTCCAGGAACTCCGGCCCCACCTGCACGATGCCGGGGATGTTCATGGCCCGCGCGATGATGGCGGCATGGCTCTGGCCGCTGCCCTCGGTGGTAACGACGCCCAGGATCATGCCGGAGGGCACACTGAACAGGTCGGTGGGCATCAGGCGGTCGGCGGCCAGGATCACCGGGTGGTCCAGTGCCAGCCACATGCGGGGCCGGTTGCCCAGAATGTTGATCACCCGGCTGGTGGCGTCCAGAATGTCCACGCTGCGCAGCTGCATGTAGGGGTTGTCCTTCATGTTGGCCAGCTGGTCGGCGTAACGCTGGCCCACCTTGTCCATGGCGGCGGCGGCGCTGATGCCTGCCTTGATGCAGAACCGCACCTCGTTCATCATGCCTTCGTCGTCCAGCATCATGCTCTGGAACTGCAGGATGGCCTGCTCGGTGGAAGCGGCCCGCTCTGCCATGGAGTCCAGCTCGCTCTGGGCGGTGCGCACCGCATCTTCCAGCTGGCGCAGCTCCCGTTCCGGGTCAAAGGGCCCGGTGCTGAACGTTTCCACATGGCGTTCCAACCGGCTCACCTGCCCCAGCACAAGGCCCGGGGACGCAGAAACACCTTTACAGATCTTCATGTTCGGTCACCTCCGGCAGTTCCGGCGCGGTCAGGGCCTGCCAGACCAGCGCCTGCAAGAATGTATTGGGCAGCAGGGCTGCCAGCGCCGCCCGGCCCGCGTCCGCATTGCCCGCAAACAGCGGGGCAAAGCTGGCCATGCGCGCCGGGTCGCAATGCTCCAGGAACGCCTGTTCCAGCGTCCGGGTGGTGTAGTACACCGTGGGGTCTACCCCCACGTCCTCGGCCACGGTTTCCAGCGGGGAAAGCTCGGCGGCCTTCATCCGGGCCAGCAGCAGGGCCGCGTCTGCGGTAAGGGTCACGGGGTATTTCTCCCGCACGGCCTTCTGCACCGCATCGAACCGCGCCCGGAACGCGGCAGCATCGGCGCTGCTGTCCGGGCCGTTGTCCACGGCATAGGCGCAGCCCCGCACCCGGCCAAAGGCCCGCAGGGTGTCGTAATAACCCAGCTCCACATTGCGGCGGGCGGTATCGGGGTCAAAGTGCAGGATGTCGCCCAGCTCCCAGTAGCTGCGCACCATGGTGGTGGGCAGACCGGTGAGATTAGGGCGGGTGATGCCCACGCCCTCCAGGTCCACACACACCAGCTCGTCGGCACCCATCTTTTTGGCAAGGCCGGTGGGCATGTTGTCGCTGTAGCCGCCGTCCAGGAACTTGACCCCGTCGATCTCCCGCGCCCGCAGGGCAGGGAAGCAGGCCGCCGAGGCCATGAGGTAATCCTTCACGCGGCCCTGCGGGATCTCGTCCAGCGTCAGCTCCCGGGCTTTCAGGCCCCGCTGCTCCACCGTGACAAGGCCAAAGCGGATGTTGGCGCGGCGCAGCGCGTCCTCGTCCAGCACCCGTTCCACGATCTCTTCCAGCGGCGAGACGTCCATACCGCCGGCCTTCACCACGCTGCGCAGAAAACTGTGCAGAGCCGACAGGTCGGCGTTTTCTTCGGGCAGCTCCATCACATCCTTGCTGCGGATGGTCAGCCACATATCCCGCGCCACCTCGTACAGGTCCAGCACGAACATGGCACCGTTCAGGCTGCCCACACTGGTGCCGGTGATGATCTGCGGGTGCCAGTCCAGCTCCATCAGAGCCTTCCACACGCCCACCTGATAGCTGCCGCGTGCTCCGCCGCCGGCCAGCACCAGCGCTTTGCACGGAGTGGTTTGGTTTTCCATACTGCCTGCCTCCCTGTCTGTCTTTGCTGAAATTATACCATATTTTCCGGAAAATTTCTCCCCGTTTTTTGGTTCCTCACGGCTTTTATACGGCTAAGATCCGTGGTATACTGGGCAGGAATCATCTTGAAGGAGGAACTTTGCCCCATGCGCTGCAAGCAATGGATCTTTGATATGGACGGCACCCTCACCGACAGCATGACCGTGGTGTGGCGGGGTGCCCCGCTGGCGCTGCTGCAGCGCTATGGCCGCACGCCCAAAGCAGACCTGAACGACGTGCTGCTGACCATGGGCATGGCCGACGGTGCCCGCTACCTCATCCGAGAATACGACCTGCCCCTGACCGAGGCGGAATATTACGACGTGATGCGGGACGTGATCGCCCAGCTGTACGAAACGGTGGACCTGAAGCCCGGTGTGCGCACCCTGTTGGCAAAGCTGCAGGCCGAGGGGGCCCGGCTGTGCCTGTGCTCCAACACCTGGTCCGACCAGTGCCGCACCGTGCTCACCCGGCTGGGCATCGCGGATTATTTTTCCTTCATCGTGGAGGCGCAGGGCGTGCTGCACAAGAGCCGCCCGGAGGTGTTCTTCGAGTGCATGCACCGGCTGGGCGGGGCCGACCCCGCCGCCTGCGCCGTGTGCGAGGACGCCATTTACGCCGCTTCCACTGCCCACAAGGCCGGGTTCACCGTGCTGGGCGTGCAGGACGCCGCCAGTGCCGCCGATGCCCCTGCCATGGCGCAGGTGTGCGACCAGTTCCTGCCGGACTGGACCGCACTGGACTGGACAAAGATCTGAGAAATTTTTCCGCAAAAAGCACGCCGGTGTTCCCGCTGTGGGAGCACCGGCGTGCTGTTATTTCAGGCTGTATTTCTGCTGCTGCACCCATTGCTGGAAGGCGTCCCGCACGGCACCCTCCCGCCCGCGGGGGATGGAGATGCGGGCCCCGCTGCGCATGCGCAGCTCCCCAGCAGAAAGCAGGTCCGCCTCGGCCAGATTGACCACATAGGAGCGGTGGGGCTGCAAAAAGCGTCCATCCGCCAGCAGAGGCTGTGCCACCGCAGAAAACGGCACCCGCAGCGACAGGGTGGGCACGTCCTCCCCGCTGGTGAGGTGGAAGTGCACGATGTGGTGGGTGCACTCCAGATATTCGATGCCCGCATAGGGCAGCGCCCGCAGGCCCTCGGCGGTGTTCACCGTGACGGACGGGCCGTATTCCGGCTCGGTGGCGCGGGCCAGCAGGGCCGAAAGCTCCCGCTGGCGCACCGGCAGCAGCAAATATTGCAGCGCATCCACCTTGTAGGCGCTGTAAGCGTGGGCCGTGGTGCGGGCCACAAAGGCCAGCGGGGCCCGGCGGCCCCGGCGGCGCAGCTCCCCGGCAGCCGCCAGCCCCACCGGCGCAGCCGAGCCGGAAAGCTCCAGCAGGTACAGGTCGTACCGCACGCCCTCCCCGTCCTTCCGCAGCAGGGCGTCGGTGTCCGGCAGGTGTTCCACGATGCAGGCGTCCGCTCGCCGGGCAAAAAATTCCATGCACTGGCGTTCCAGCCCGCTGCGCAGGCCCGCGTCCGGGCTGCACACCGCAATGTGAAAGATCACAGGATCCCTCCTCTTCAAACCCGCCCTTGCATTTTGCGCGGTGCGGGGGTATAGTAATCAAAAAACAACAAAGGAGACGCCGCCATGTCAAAGCCCCTTGTCAGCATCATTCTGCCCGTGTACAACGCCCAGAACCACATCGCCCGCTGTCTGGAGAGCATCTGCGCCCAGAGCTGGCAGAACATCGAGGTCATCGTGCTGAACGATGGCTCCAAGGATCAGAGCCTGCCCGTGTGCGAAGCGTTCCGCGCAAAGGACGAGCGCATCGTGCTGGTGGACAAGGCCAACTCCGGCGTGTCCGACACCCGCAACCTGGGCCTGAAGCTGGCCAGCGGCAAGTATGTGCAGTTCGTGGACAGCGACGACTATATCGACCCGGACTTCACCGAGCATCTGGTCACCGCTGCCGAACAGAACAACGCCGACCTGGTCATCGCACCTTACAAGATGGTGATCCCCGCCGGGGCCAGCAAGCCGGAACAGGTGCTGGACAAGCTCCAGGACGAGCTGGGGGTCATGACCGTGGCCCGGCCCCCGGAGGTACGGGAGTACGGCTTTCTGCCTGCCGGGGTCTACACCCAGGACGAGTTTGCCCGGCATCTGATGGACAAGCCTGCCTCTTATTTTTACGGGGTGCTGTGGAACAAGCTGTACCGCCGGGACCTGCTGGTGGACCACCAGATCCAGTTTACCAGCGAGGTGCGGTGGGCCGAGGACCTGGTGTTCAATATGCAGTACCTGGAGTACGCCAACGTGCTGGTGTCCATCCCGGAGGCAGGGTACTACTATGTCCAGAACCCCCAGAGTATCTGCCACACCCAGATCAACGCCGCCTCTCTGGTGCAGAACAAGATCCAGGTGTTCCACTACTACACCGAGCTGTACACCCGGCTTGGCATCTACGAGGAGGTGCGGCCCCAGCTGTACAAGTTCCTGGTGGACATTGCCGAGAGCACCTATCCCTCCGGCCCCTTCAAGGAGGTCATCGACGAGGCCAAGGCCTACTGGAAGGATGCCCGCGAGGACGTGCAGACCCGCACCGCCGAAGCGCGCGAGCGCTGGAACGGCATGCGGGAGGAGCTGCGGGAAACGGCGCAGGAACGCAGTGCCGAGTGGAAGGCCCGGCACGACAGCGACCCCAAAGAATAAGCAAAAACAACAAACGGGAAGCCGCAGGAGCTTGCACGCTCCGGCACGGCTTCCCGCTTTTTTATGCGATGTTCAGCGGCCGGGTGCTCAGCAGCCGATGGCGGCGCACTTCTTGGCCAGCCACTCGCGCTCCTCGTCGTTCAGGCGGGGTGCCAGCTTCTCGAACACCTGACGGTGATAGTTGTTCAGCCAGTCCAGCTCGTCCTTGGTCAGCACACCGGGCACGATGGGAGAAGTGGCGATGGGCACGAACATGATCGGCTCAAAGCCCAGGAAGGTGCCGTACTGGTTGTCGGCCTTGTGCACGCACACCAGCTCGTTCTCGATGCGGATGCCCACCAGATCGGTCTCGTACACGCCGGGCTCGTCGGTCACGATCATGCCCGGGCGCATCAGGGTGGTGTTGCGGCCGTTCAGGGCGTGGGGGCCTTCGTGGACGTTGCCCACAAAGCTGACGCTGTGGCCGGTGCCGCAGCGGTAGTTGATCAGGTGCTGCCACAGCGGTTCACGGGCGATGGTGTCGATCATATGGCAGTCGCAGTAGTCCAGCCAGACCGCCTTGGCGATGTCGATGTGGCACTGCAGGGTCCAGGTGTAGAACTTGCGCTCGTCCTCGGTCAGCTCACCCAGCGGGTAGGTGCGGGTGATGTCGGTGGTGCCGTCCATGTAAGTGGCACCGCTGTCCACCAGCAAAAAGCCCTTGCGCTGGAGCTTTGCGTGGTCCTCCGGGGTGGCGTGGTAGTGCATCATGGCTGCGTTGCCGCCGTAGGCCGCAATGGTGCCAAAGCTCTCCACAATAAACTTGTCGGTGGCGGAGCGGTACTTGTGCAGGATCTCGTCCACGGTCAGCTCGGTCAGCTCTTCGCCGGCTTCCAGACGCTTTTCCAGCTCGATCTGGAACCGCACCATAGCCACAGCGTCGCGCAGGTGGGCTTCCTTGTCGTGGGTCAGCTCCACCTCGTTCTTCACGCCCTTCATGGGCAGCAGCGGGTCGGCCAGGTCCTTCACGGTGAGGGCGGCGTTGTTCTCCAGCACCTGGTACACGGCATAGTTCACGGTGGCGCTCTCTGCCAGCACGGTCTGGGGCTCGGTCTCAGCGGCCATGAAGTCCAGCACACTGTCGTACTCGGCCAGGATCACACCGTTGGCTTCCAGTTCCGCCTTTGCCTCCGGGGTCACGCGGGCGGTGTGGATGAACAGCACGGCGCGGTCCGGGGTGACATAGCAGTAGGCCATGGCGTAGGGGGTGCACTCGATGTCCATGGCGCGCAGGTTCAGCAGCCAGGCAAGGTTGTCCAGCTTGCCCACCAGCTGGGCGGTGCAGCCCAACTCGGCCAGCTTTGCACGCAGCTGGCCCAGCTTTTCGGCGGGGGAGAAGCCTGCATATTCCTTGGGCAGGATCCAGGCCGGGGTAGCGGGCAGAGCCGGGCGGCCCTCGGTCCACAGCTCATCCTCCAGGAACAGGGTCTTGATGGCGGCGTTCTTGGTTTCCAGCGCCTTCTTCACGCTGTTCACCAGCGCGCAGCTGGCGGTCAGACCGCACAGGCCCAGCTTTCCGCCCTCAGGCACCACCTTGGCGCAGTATTCCTCCACGGTGGGCACGCCCGGCTCACCCATCTTCATCAGCTGGATCTCGGTGCCTGCGATCTCCTTCTCGGCCTGCACAAAGTAACGACCGTCGGCCCAGACAGCACTCTCGGTCATGGTGACCACAAAGTTGGAGTTTTCACCATGGAAGCCGGAGAAGTAGGTCAGGGAGGTGTAGTGGTCGGGCAGGTACTCGCTGGAGTGGGGGTCGCCCACCGGGATCAGGTACACGTCCACACCGTTTGCCTGCATGGCGGCACGCAGGGCGGCCAGCCGTTCGGGAACTGTATTCATGCTCATAGAAAAGCCTTCTTTCTCATATTTGCCGGAAGAACGTCCGGCGGCGGTGGTTTGCTACTGCATATTGTAGCATTCCGGCGCAAAGAATGCAATGCGGGAGTGTCGGCTGCATCCTGCGGGGGCTGACCGCCTGCCGGTCGTTGACCGTCCGTTGGCGGGGTCTTGCCGTCCGGGGGCGTCCGTCCCTCTGCCGGAGCCTGCCCCTTGCCGAATCGCTGCCCGCCGGGGCCGCCGGTTCCCCTTATTTGTCATCCAAAACGCGAAAACGCAACCAAATTGCAAAAAATGTTACAATTTTTTCTTGAAAAAGGCCGTTTTCCCATTGACAGGCTTGCTATAATAGAGATGTAAGATTTTACGGGCCAGCGCTCTGCGGCTCTGTCTGCTAACAAAGAAAGAGGCATTCAAACTATGACCAAAATTGATATTTTTTCCGGCTTCCTGGGCGCCGGCAAGACCACTCTGATCAAAAAACTCATCAAGGAGGCCTTTGCCGGCCAGCAGGTCGTTCTGATCGAGAACGAGTTCGGTGAGATCGGCATCGACGGCGGCTTCCTGAAGGAGTCCGGCATCCAGATCAATGAGCTGAACGCCGGCTGCATCTGCTGCTCTCTGGTGGGTGATTTCCGCACCGCCCTGCAGCAGGTGGTGGAGCAGTACCACCCCGACCGCATCGTCATCGAGCCCTCCGGCGTGGGCAAGCTGAGCGACGTGACCCGCGCCGTGGAAGGTGTGGCCGAGCACCTGGATGTGCAGCTGAACAGCTTTGTCACCGTGGCCGATGTGAACAAGGTCAAGATGTATATGAAGAACTTCGGTGAGTTCTACGACGACCAGATCAGCCATGCAAGCTGCATCCTGCTCAGCCGCACCCAGACCGCCAGCGAGGAGAAGATCGCCGCCGCCGTGGCCATGCTGCGCGAGAAGAACCCCACCGCCACCATCGTGACCACCGCATGGGACGAGCTGACCGGTGAGCAGATCCTGAAAGCCATGTCCACCAAGGACGACTTCAAGGCAGAGCTGATCGCCATGGCCGCCAAGGCAAACGAGAAGCACGCCGAGGAGGACGAGGAAGAAGAGCACCACCATGATCACGATGAGGATCATGACCACGAGGAGCATTGCTGCTGCGGCCACCACCATCACGATGACGACGATGATGAGGACGAGCACGAGCATCATCATGAGCACGGCGACCACTGCTGCTGCGGCCATCACCACCATCATCATGACCACGACGCCGATGAGGTGTTCACCAGCTGGGGCGTCGAGACGGCCCGCAAGTTCACCAAGGCCGAAGTGGAGCACGCCCTCACCGAGCTGGACACCGGCAATTACGGCATGATCCTGCGCAGCAAGGGCATCGTGGACGGCGGTGCCGACGGCTGGCTGGAGTTCGACTATGTGCCCGGCGAGTGGGAAGTGCGTGCCCGCGGTGCCGACGTGGGCGGCAAACTGGTGGTCATCGGCTCCAAGCTGAACGAGAAGGCCATTGCAGAGCTGTTCGGCTGCTGAGATGTAAAAGAAGGAGAAACCATCCATTATGGCAAAAGAAATTCCGGTCTACCTGTTTGTGGGCTTTCTGGAAAGCGGCAAGACCAAATTCATTCAGGAGACCTTTGAGGACCCCAACTTCGACTCCGGCGACAAGACCCTGCTGCTGATCTGCGAAGAGGGCGAAGAAGAGTACAACCCCAAGAAGTTCGCCTTCCCCGGTGTGACCGTCAAGGTGATCGAGGACAAGGCAGAGATGAACCCGCAGAACCTGGCCAAGCTGGAAAAGGAATCCGGTGCCGGCCGCGTGGTCATCGAGTACAACGGCATGTGGCTGCTGCAGGAACTGGCCGATGCCCTGCCGGAAAACTGGCTGGTGTACCAGTGCATCGCCACCGCCGACGGCACCACCGCCCTGACCTACGCCCGCGACAACTCCATGCGCAGCCTGCTGCTGGACAAGATCGCCCGCAGTGAGCTGATCGTGTTCAACCGCGCCGAAGCCGTGAACAACGACGAGGCCCGGCAGGAGCTGCACAAGCTGGTGCGTCAGGCTTCCCGCAAGTGCGACATCGCCTACGAGTTCAAGGACGGCAGCGTGGCCTATGACGACATCCCCGACCCGCTGCCCTTCGACGTGAACGCCCCGGTCATCGACATCCATGACGACGATTTCGGCATCTGGTACATGGACTGCCAGGACGAGCCCCAGAAGTACACCGGCAAAACGGTCAAATTCCTGGCACAGGTGTGCCAGACCAACCGCGCCGGCAAGAACAGCTTCGTGCCCGGCCGCTTTGCCATGACCTGCTGCGTGCAGGATATCCAGTTCGTGGGCTTCCCCTGCAGCTACGACGGCTACAAGGCTCTGGAGCAGCGCAGCTGGGTGCGGGTGACCGCCAAGGTGGGCTACAAGTTCCACAACATCTACCGCGGCAAGGGCCCGGTGCTGACCGCCATTTCGGTGGAGCCTGCCGAAAAGCCGCTGAATGAAGTCGTAACGTTCTCTTAACGTTCTGATCGATCTGTAAACAGGAGGTTCTGGCATGAAAACACTGTTCCGCATTCTGGGCACGGCCGCTGCCGTGGCCGTCACCGGTGCCGCCATCGTGGCACTGGACAAGATCCTGAACCAGAAAGACCCGCTCCATGTGGAGGAGGTCGAGTTCCCCGAAGAAGCCGAGCAGGACGCCGCCGAGGCCGAAAAGACCGCCGAGGCCTACGCCGAAGCAGAGGCCAAAGCAGCGGACGATGCCGCAGAGCAGCCCGCCGCCTCGGCCGAAGCCGACGCCCCGGAAGCTCCTGCCGAGCCCGCCCCTGCACAGGAGCCGGCCACGCTGGAGGACACCAGCGAGGAAAAGCCGGTGTATGACCCCGAGGC